>ERZ808054.555-NODE-555-length-32674-cov-4.487008_pt1 | contig 32674 bp, 20 predicted proteins | sample MGYA00380201_ERZ808054 | MGnify/ENA primary metagenome ERZ808054 (study PRJEB31490, sample SAMN06133419) | mouse gut metagenome | isolation source: Z5_2 | host: mice | place: China: Chengdu | collected 2015-05 ...
AAGCCTTGCAAGTATTATACCAGAAAACGTGGTAAAAGTCAGTAAAATCAAGTGTTTTAAGCCTAATCAGCAGACACCAATTAAAAATGTTATCCTTGTCATAAGTGATTCTCCTTCTAATATATCCCTCAAATATCAGAGCTTTCCTAAATATAGTATAACGAATTATTATGTATAATACAATTCATTTCTTTATCACGACAAACGCATGAATGTCTGATTCCTCCCAACCGGATGATGTTCTGATTCTGCGCCGCCGTCTTATCCAATGTTGTATTCGCATCTTCCTTAAATGTCACGTCCAGATGCCAGTGCATGCTCTCTACCGCCCAGTGCCCCCTTACTGCCCGGCTGAACAGTTCCATATCTTCTCCAAGGCTGCTTATATAATATCTGTATTCTTCTTTCCCTTCTTCCCCTTTCCGGATGGTCTTCTTTTCCATCCCTATGCTTTTGAGCCCTTTCCAGTCCCCACTCTGGTACATCCAGCTGACATCCCCATTCTGATAATACTCCCGTATTTCTGTCTGCCCATGGGCTTTTTCTACGGTTTTCTTATATCCCCTCCCTTTCTTCAGGGCTTCACATATTTTCGGGTCTTCAAAATACAGGCGTATGTCCTTTTCCAAATTCCCCTGGTTCCCTTTTACTGCCAGTACATAATCTGCACGCCTTTTCCGTATTGCTTCCACAATTGCTGTCTGTGTCCCCATTGCATCTATCGTTACAACCTGTCCTTTTATCCCTATGCTTTCCAGCACTTTGGGTATCGCCGTAATCCCATTGCTTTTTTCTTCCACTGCCCGTTGGCCCAAACAGTATCCGTCTTCCCTGCTCCATGCGGAAACAATATGGCATAGCTTTGTGCCCTTCCTCTTATTGGAACGCATGGTTTTCCCATCCACACAGATAATCTTTTTGAGCTTTTCACCTTCATTGCTGTCCAGCATCTCCTGCCATTTAAGTTGAAGCTGCTGTAAATTTTCAGGCCGTATCATCCCCATGACACGTTGGATGGTATCATGGGACGGTACGCCGTTTTTCAATTCGATATACTGTCTGAGGTAGTCCTCATTCCACAGGGCGAAATCGGCAATCTGCTCCCATGTGTCTGCGTTAGCAAGTGTAGCAAAGAGCACAATGATAAGAATATCTTTTATGTTGTGCCGTACTTTTCTATGCTGTCGGATATCTTCTATGATTTCCATCCATTCCAGTAACTGCTCCATATCCATATCTCCGTTTTTATTTTCATTATAACGGATAATGGATACTTTTGCTCACAATTTATTTACTCATGCGTTTGTCGTGTCCCCTTTATTCTCAAATGTCACAAACAGGGTTACCCGGAAATAATTCATTCCATCGTCCGATAAATAAACTGATTTCCCGGAAATATCATCTCCAAACACTTCCTTCTGCCAATCCGTTGTTATATTCAAAACGTATGGCATCAAAAAATCCCCTTTATCATCGGTACATTTTTTTCATTTTCCCTACTGACATTTCCAAAAAAATATGTTATACTTACCACATATACTTGTTCCGCAAACACTCAAAAGTTGTAAACAATGTAAATTTATATAACCATTTCAGACCAAAAACCCAAACAAAAGAAACCATTGCCAACGTTTTCCCACCGAAGGCAAAAAAGGAGACAGACAAATGGATAAAATCCACATAAGAGTCAAAGCATTAAGGGCAAGCTGCCAATACAAGCAGGAGTACGTGGCTATGGTACTCGGCATCTCCCAACAGACTTATTCCCTCTATGAGCTCAACAAACTGCCATTCCCTTCCAGACACATCATAGAACTTGCCAAATTGTACCATGTCAGCACCGATTATATCCTCGGCGCCAAAAAAGAAATTGCATATTCCATATCCCCGGACGCAGCATACGACGGAAATATTACTTACGGAAACGTACTGGATACCCTGTTAAGCCTAAGTACCGATAAACGCCGGAATGCCCTTAATTACCTGACGTTCCTGCTGACAAAATATCCGCCGGACAATCAAGACGGAACACCTTAATCCCTTTTCCACCCACAAAAAATCCGCTATCTTACTACTCAAATTCATTATAAACTTATATTTTGTTGTATATTGTCAAATAATCTTTACACCATAATCAAAATATGCTATGCTGAAATCGTATTAATTCATGTAAAAAGGTAGGTTTTACATACCAAAAAGAGAGTTGCCGTTTCATGGCTCAAGCCACAAACGTACAACTCTTTTAGGGGTGTTAAAAACCTTTATAGTCTGCCACCGCCAATCATCACCCGTTTTCCGCAAAAGGCGAACCCATACTTACGAATCCGTTCTTCCGGAATCCCTTTTGCCACCAGATTTGCCTGGTAATCCTTATCTTCTATCTGTCTCAGGGCTGCCTGCACCGTATCGGAAAGGTCTTTTTCATCTTCGTTCTGCACTTTAAATTCTAATATGACTGCATCATATTCCGGTCTCTTGGGTTCCAGCATAATATCATATCTCCCGAACCCACTTTCCCGATTTGACGTAATTACATATTTATCGGCAAATTCTACCATAAGTCCCAATACAAATCCATGATAAAACCGCTCCGGCTGTTTCTCCGACGGTTTATTTCCCGTATCAAAGTTGCCAAACATCTCCGATGCAACTTTATTCAGGTATACATTCATTGCCTTTACATCATCCAACAACAATGCGCGGATAAAATCGTTATAATCATCATTTCCGGAGAACCAGTCCTGAATTATATTTTCAAACATAATCCTAACTTCCTTATTCGTCAACGTCATACCATAATATGTGAGTCCCGTCCTTTCCATAAAAGTAGTTCCGGTCACTTTCAGGTATCCGGCAGCAAGCAAAAAGCTCCAAACAGCGTTTCTTTTGACAGCCAGCTGGTCATACACGATCTGCTCATCCATCTCCATTTGGATGATTTCCCCCCGCAGCAGCTGCTCAAACGTTTTCTTAACGTCCTGACTGCCTTCCCGTATCAGCTTATCCACCAAACGGTTGGAACTGGTATTTGCCCAGTAAGCTCCCGCTTTCCCCTTATCAAGATAATTAATCACTGACCACGGATTATAGATATCCCTTCTTTCCCCAAAGGAAAAACCGTCATACCACTCCCTGACCTGCCTTTTCCGGTCAGACAATCCATATTCTTCCAATGCCGCAAACACTTCATTTTCCGTAAATCCAAAACAATCCGCATATTTTCCGGAAGTCGTTGTTACCACTTCCAAATTATTCAGGTCGGAAAAAACCGACTCTTTACTAACTCTAGTAATTCCCGTCATGATGGCACGTTCCAAATAGGGGTTCGTTTTAAAAGTAGAATTAAACAATCCTCTGGTAAAGGATACCAGTTCCTTCCAATACCCGTTTACATATGCTTCCTGCATGGGCGTATCATATTCATCCAAAAGAATAATCACTTTTTTCCCATAATACCTGGACAGAAAGTCTGACATTTTATGAAGCGCCCATACCGCCGTACTATCCTCCATGTCACAGGTTACGCTTCTGAAATAATCTTTCTCATTTTCCGTCAAAAGTCCGCTGTCAAGCAAAAATATATTTTTGTTATAAATATCCTCCAAAATCCGATGAACAGACCGCTTCATCCCGGTATATCCGGGTTCTTTTACATTAGCAAAAGACAAACTGAGAACCGGATAAATCCCCTGCAGCTTCCGGTACTTTTCATCCTTCCAAATAGAAAGTCCCTCAAACAGATCGCTCCTTCCTGCATATCTGACAGAAAAAAACTGCTCCAGCATACTCATATTCAGTGTCTTACCAAAACGCCTCGGACGCGTGATAAGCGTTACTTCATCACCGGATTCCCACCACTCCCGTATCAACTCCGTTTTATCTATATAAAAATATTTATTTACCCTGATTTTTTCAAAATCCTGATTTCCAATGCTTATTACCCTTACCACAATCAATCTCCTTCTGTATATGCCCGGACCGGCACATTTTCACTTTCCCTGATTATAGTATCTCCATTCCCCTGCCGAAAGGCAATCATCCAGGGCATCCACTTCCCTGCGTAATCAGTTCAGAAAGTTCCCAGCCCCTTTACCCATTCATACAGTTTCTTATCCGTATCCTGCCGTAAATACTTCACATAATCCGTATCAATTTCCCCTTCCTTATCATATTCCAATTCCAAAAACTCCTTCAGCCTTGGAATCTTCTGCGGAAGCCTGTCCGATGAAACAATGCATTTTTGGACACAGGGTCTTGTTTTTCCATGGGACAATGAAACCAGCATTCCCAACAGACAGAACGGGGAGCGTTTTTCCTTATACGGATATCGGTAAGTTACCAATAATCCTCTTTCATCCCGTTCCGCATTTGTCATATAAAAGAAGTAGTGCAATCTTTCCACCACCAATTTTCCTTCATAAATCTGCTGTCCCTGCATGTTTTGAAGCGCCTCAAACACAAAATCAATGTACGCCTTTTTTTCATCTATATGATTAACTATCATAATTGATTCCATAATATCGGAGCCATCCGTATTCATATAATACATATATAACTCTCTGTCAGACAGACACAACCGCTCATTGGCAGTCAGGGAATGCTCCTTACTTACAACGTTTTTAAACTCATTCGTATCTGTCAAATCTTTCTCCAAAAAATCCCCCAATGCCACTGAAAATATGTCACATATTCTTATAATTAATTCCATCCCCATCTTTGCGGCTCCTGACTCATATTTCGATAGCATCGCCTGGCTTTTTTCCAGCAGTTCGCAAAGTTCTTCCTGGCTCTTTCCGGAATTTTTTCGTAATATTTTCAGATTCCCACCAATCCTTTTGTAAAATTCCGCATACTCATTATCCGCTTTCTTCATATGTAAGTTCCCCTTTATTCACCCCGTGAATATTCCATTCGCAATTCCCCAAAAATATTCCTGCTGTTTTCTTGTCAAACTCTCCGCCAATCGGTATAATTTAGCGCACAAAATGGAAAATGTATCTCTATACACCCATTAACTATACCAAAAAAACTGCAAAATGAACAGCAAAAATACGAGAATGGAGGAAAGAATATGAAAACACGATTAGTACAAATGATTCCCTTTGTCGCCAATAACCCCCGCTTGTTGCCGGCTCTCATTATCATCTATACCGTTTTCTTTTTCATTTTATCCGTCTCCGGCATATGGGAAAACGTACCGGTAAAAAGAACCGATGACATTCCTCCCCGAACATACAAAAAAATGCTGTCGGATACCGCAAAAAACACACTTTACAACTTCACCATTATTTTATATTTACCGCTCCTGCTCCCTTTCCGCATACTGGGAACATTCGGAACGGTCTTATACTCTATCATTAGTACATATACGGATGAATTTATCCACAATATATTAAAAATTATCTTGTTCCCTTTTATGGTTTTTAATATCATAGGGCGGAAATTCGATAAGAACCATATACAGAACCGGCTTCGGAGCCTAAAAGCATACTTTCTTCAGTTAATAAGAAACAAAAAGAAAGATAAATCCATTAAAAGCAAGCTGAAAATATACCAGCAATATACAAAAGAACTTGCTAACATTGACGGTTCTTTTATACGGGATTATTATTTTGAACGCGTATACAAATTCCTTGCTTTATTGCTGCAGGCAGTTTCCTTCTTCACCACGTATGCCGGTGTTGAGCTGTTTTTCGGCAACCTGTTTGACCTTGCCCCGCTTTTCATTACTTTAGTAATCCAAACCGGTTTATATATTACATCGGTAACTACCATGAAACCCGGTAAAAAAAATCCGAAAAAGAAGTTGGTCATGGGTCTTTTGGCACTTGTTTCGATTATATTTTCCTATGTCGGGCTTGCCACTTTGGCATGTCCGCCGGAACACGATTACCAAAAAGCATACCAAGCATACGAAACGGCTTTCACGGATATCCAACATCATTTGGCGAACCAGTTTCAGAATAGTGACTCGGCTGCAAAGTCCATACAAAACGAATTCCTTAAACTCACCGGCACCATCGGCAAATTAGACGTCAGACTGGCTGCCCTCCAAACCCAAATAACGGATTTGGAAAAAAATGCCCCTTCCAGCAGCCAAATAAGCACGACACGGTCCTATGATGCCGCCGGACAGGCAGTAACAACCACTACGCAGACTGCCAGTGCCGAATATACCAATTATATGAATCGCCATGCATCCTTAGTGGCTGAAGAATCCACAATGAATCAGGAAAAAGACCGCCTTCTTTCCGCCATTGAAGCTGCTACAAATATTTCCGTTTATCAAAGTGACGGTTCCGTAAATCCAAATATAAATACAGAATTGCATGACTATTTTTCCTTAGACAACATAAAAAAAATAATAAACCCGGCGGAAGCCAACGGAAATTCCGGCACAAATAACAGCCTTAACACAGACCAGAACCAATATAAGTCTTTAGCTGTTATCAATAACGAAACCCTGTACAATCTCGGACTTATCCATGACGATACGATCAACCCGGATATCATGGAAGAATGCATTGCCGAAATGGAACTCCACAATGCCATAACCAACATTACGATGCCGGACTGGAAAACTTTAAAACCATCCTCCCCCGATAACATTACGGACGCAAAAAATGTACTTATTTTAGCCGGGGAGCTGTTCGGCGCCGACCTTAACAATTCTGACATGAAAGAATTACAGGAGCTTTGGCGGGCAATCCGGGAATATACCACTCAAAACCATTTGGATTTGGCTCCCTATTTATCCTATGTTACGGATGATGAGTTAATGAAAAATCTGGAGGCAAGCCAAAAAGCAATCGACGAGACCCCGAACATCTTGTTCATTGCATTTCACCGGTTCCGGGAAAGCGGCACAAATATGAGCAATTCCGTTATCTGTATGCTTTTAGCCATATTTACTGACGGCGTTACTGTATTACTTGGATGGGCAAGTGCAAGAAGATCCTATTCCTTCCTGTATGTGAAGTCCAGCAAAGACTATTATGACGATATCGACGAATTATTTGGTGTAATTTTTAAATCCATGATGCAGGGGTTTTGTATTTCCATCCGTTCCGGAACCTTTTCCGGCATGGATATTGATTCCTTCACCCAAGCATGTATCAGCCAAATAAATGCTACTGCCCAAAAAATACATACTTTTTTAAAGAGTTTTCAATTGTCCGAATGTACTACTGAAATGGGCTATAATCTCAAACTTGAATACTCATCCCCGGACGACATAGAAGATTACTTACCCATTATTTCGGTACTGATTAAAACAAATCTTATAAAAGTAATGCCACTGCAGCAATACCGGCATTTAGAGCTTGAGTATTACTGTGCAGTCAAACTGCCCCTTTGGCTCCAAGAAGAAAACGGTACTCTCCCTGCAGACGCTTATTATAACCGACTGCAGGAAGCCAAAGATAACGGCAATGTCCTGCTGTTACGTAACAAAGGAGAAAATTATCTCCGCGAAAACATGTGCGTGGAAATCGAAGGAGAGGAGAATACTATATGAATGCACCCATCACCATATTAATATTGCTTTTATTTCTGGCAAACATTTTTTGTCAGTCCGGTGTGAAAAAAAACCGCGGTCAGATTTTAGACATGCCGGAATGGAAACTGGTTCCGCAGTTAGCGGCAAACAGCGCCTTTTTTTTCACTGCACTTATCCTTTGCCTTATCCGAATACATATTAAAATGCAGGTTCCCAAAAAGTACCTCTTTACTGTTTTGGTAATTCCGTTTGTGATATCTATGGTGAAAAAAATGTGCCAAATAATAGGTCCGCAGATTAAAAAAAGAATATACCTTATTCTTCCTTCCGTATTCCCTTTTTCCGGTACTCCGGAAGACAGATGTAATTTGGATAATCTCCCTTCTGCAGTTGCATCCGGCTGCGGAAGCGAAGACGAAGAAAAGGGAGAAGCAAACGAAAAATACCGCAAACAAATGATAGGTTATTTGGAATATACCTTTATAAGTTTTTCCAAAATCCTAATCATAATATCCGCCCTTGCACTCATCCTGTATTTTGTCATGTTTCCGGCCGCTTCTTCTGCCCTTATATCTGAAGAATGGCGCTATACGGAAGAAATACTGCTTTTGGGAATCCTGTTAGGTTCTCTCATAGGCGGAATCACAACATACATAAAAGGTACGGAAGATTTTAATATCACTGCAGAAAAAATTAAAAAAAATAAAGTTACGCAGATTAAAAAATACCTTGAATCCGAATCCGCCAAAAATTAGAAACACGTTTAACCTATGCCGGAACAATATCCGCAATTGACTTATATTGTATGCAAAAAAGAGCTTTCGTTTTTTGTTTCCAAGTATAAATAGAAAACAAAAACGGAAGCTCCTTCCTGGTATGTAAAATCCCCTTTTTACATGAACCATTACTGTTTTATTATAGCATATTTAGAACATTGTGTAAAGATTATTTGACAAAATATAGTAAATTATGATAACCGTCCGTTGCTTTCCACACGTTCAAACCAACCTATCCAACTTCGAAACCGTCTCCGTATCCCCGTTATTTTTCGCCAAACGATACAACTCCCCATAAAGCCCAACGGATATTTCCTTTCCATGCTTTTCTGCAATCCATAATATCCCTTTCCTCACATCCCTATACTTCATAAACATATAAACATCCAGCAAATAACACAGCTTTTCAGCCGCTTCCCCGGATTCCTCAAATACTTTTCTGATATCCACAAATCCTATTACATACGTACATGCCCAGGCAATATCCTGAAAATCAAGTACGCTTTCCCGAAATGCCATATAAAGATACCGAATCACAATAATCTTATGCTTCACCGTAATCCGTGTATTTACCGGCAAACCTCCCCTCTCAAACGCCTCCTTGCACTCCTCGAAAATAGTTTCACTGTCCTGTCTGTTTCCTGCCAGCAGGAAATGATATGCAATCCCAAACATTTCAAATACAATCTCAGCGGAATTGATCTCTTTTTCCCTTAACTCAGCAATTATACGGTTCAAACCGTCCTTTATATATTCCATGCCGTCTGATTCCCCAAAACCGTTTCCATAAGCAATTCCCTTTTCCATAATCCGGTTATACATACACAGCACATATTTCATGCCATACTCATAGCCATATGGGCCTCTGTAAGTGCATTGCGAATAAACCTTGCATAACCTTATCAGGTCATTCGTTTTTAAGGGAATATAGTCCAGCAAATCAAACGCCAAATCCCTGATGTATTCTTCCATATTGCTTTCCATTACGGGCAAACCTTCCTGAAATTCCATCCCCTGAATAATCCATTCCATGATAACTGCCATTTCCCGTTTCGTCCGTCCGATTTTTTTCACTTTCAGTGAATAATGAAGCAGCGTATAGAAACCAAACAGATATGCCGTATCCCCTTCCCTTTGACAGGATTCCCACAATCCCTCAAGCACCCCAAATATCCCAAACTCCCAAAACAACTTACCGTTCGGGGTTGATAAATTCTCCAACCCAAAATTCCACCAGAATCGGTGTTCTTCCCGCAAATCATTACGGCTTAATATTTCCGTAATACCATCCCGAAACCCTTTTCCCTTCAACGCGCAAAGCAGTCCATAAGAAACCTCATCCCCAATCGCCCTGCTGATATCCAACAGCCGGTCAGTCCGTTCTTCGGCAGCAAAGTCCTTCCATCCGCTTTTCATATAAAGCAGCGTACAAACCTCCCCCTGTTTCTCCATCCGGAACAGTTGTGCATATCCTGCCAACTCATCTTCCGAAAACCCATATCTCCACAAACACCTTAATTTCTTCCAGGTATCCCCGTCAAACCGGAAGTCGTACCGGCTGCTGCAGACAACTGTCCGTAAGATCAGCAGGTTCATGCTGTATACTGCCAAATGCTTCAGGATTTCTTCCTGCGCGTATGGATTCCCTTTCCCGTCCACCACTTCCTTCAGGGCGAACACGGCTTCCCCGCCGGCCGCATCCCGTATTCCTTTCTCCAACAGAAAATCAAAAGCCTCCTCCGTTTCCTCTCTGTCCGCATTCTTTGCGTCAAAATAACTGACCGACCATTCATGGAGCATTTGGACGACCACCGGACGTGAAAACAGCGGGGCATATGCCAAACAAGCCACCCATGCCCTTTGGGTTCCCATATTCCACTGTTCCTGTCTGTTTCCCTGCAGAAGCATCTTAATCCAGTCCAGCACATGGTAAAGCTCCTCCACGATATAGTTTGCCGTCAGGAATTCCCCGAACGTATTATGCAGAAACTCATACGCCGCATTCCTCACGGTCTTCCTCTCCTCCATATGCACGGCATCCGACCTGTGGATAAAGAAGAAACTCCCCAGCAGCTTGTCGCTTTCCGGCAGTTCACATTCCTCCCGCTCCTTCCCTCCGTCCCCTGCCTGCAGGATAAACCTCAAATCCTTTTCCAGTTCCTCCGAATGGATGTACAGCACTTTCCGGTTATACATTCCCAACGCGGCAATACTTACTTTCGTCATTTCCCTGTCAATCGTCTTTTCCTGTGCCTTTGCCTGCAGGCGCCGGAATGACTCGTCCTTGCGCTTCTCCCTTAAAATAAATTCACGTATCAGCCTGTCATATAGCTGGGTGCCGTTTAATTCCCTGTCTTTCTTCAGGGCATTGCCATTGGCATCATACAATGCAAGCATCAGCAGCAGAAGGGGCTGCTTCGCCAATTCAAAGATCTTATCCGTATCTTCCAGCCGGAAAGGCTCCACTCCGTCCCTGGCAAAATATTCCTCGTTTTTTTTGTTCCATATCTGGCACCATCTTTGGATTTTGGGCGGATGAAAATCAGCCAGCATGACCACCGGCGTGCGGTCAACAATCAATGCCTTATCAATCAGCGTAACCCTGCTCGTGACAATGCATTTTACGAAAATACCGTATATGTCCCCCTGCTGTTTTTGGAACTCCGCAATTCTTTGCAGGTAATCCGCATAAGTTTTCCCGCTCGCCTGCAGCAGTTCATCGTACCCGTCAAAAATCACCAGGAATGGTTTGCGCAGCCCGCTTTCCACAAGCTCACTCCATGTACATCCATTTGCGAAATCCCTTTCCATCTGCTGGTTAATCTGCTGCGGAACCGTTTGGTCCGCAACCGTATCCCTCAGCTTTACAATAATGACGTGGTATTCATGGGAAAGAATCCGTGCGGCAAGCATATGGCACAACAAAGATTTCCCCGCACCTGGATGCCCCAAAACCAGCAGGGGAAGCGCACCGGTCACCGGATGGCGCAGGATATCGCTGATAAATTTACCGATTCCTTCCCGTTCCCTGCATCTACTCCAAACTTCCGGGTTTTCCAACTGCATGCTGCTGCGGTATGTCAACGCCCGGAATCCCTGAGGGACAAAAATGTCCTTCTTTTTGGGAAGAACCAAATGCCCCAACGTACCGTAATCCATCTCCGGCGTATCAATGACCGTCCCTTCCACATATCCCTTGTATTTTCTCCCATAACTTTCCAAAGTCCGCAAAGCCTTTGCATTGCCGCTCGTCTCATGGTATGTGCAGATCCACTTCTCCAAAGCCTCAAAACCGATATCGATTCTCTGCCGGATTTCCCTGTGCTCCTGCATACTTGTCCAAACAAAAAAATCATGGAACGTAACCGCCAACTGGTAATACTGCTTCTTATAATTTTCCAATGCCCGCCGCGGCAGCTCCCGGATTGCCCCCATGAACGACTCCCTTTGTATCCCGTCCATCCTTTCCCAAAAAAACAGCTTTTCATAAAAAAGAAGAAATTCCCTGTTCAGGCTGTCATAAAAATATTTCAGGTTTTGCAGATAGGCGTCCAGGCTTTCCACCGGGTCCGGCATCGGCAGATCGCGTTCCAGGATATCCTTTGTATCCTCCCCCGCCTTTTTCCCGGATTTTTCCAGCAGAAAATCCGCATACCCTTTTACCGCCTGTTCCGCCAATGCCAGTTTCTCACCCGGCGTGACTTCAATCCGTCCTTCCCCATCCGGCAAATACAGCCTCATGGAATCAAAATATGCCGCAAACACCATTAATACCTGTGCCGCCTGCGCATGTTCGTATTTCGAGGTAAAATCCGTGTAGTCCCCTTTCCCGAACACCCGGATAAAATGGTCTATGGATTTCCCCACTGCCGCCTTCGCCCCCAACAGGCTTACCCCGTTTGCCACATTGGTAATAAACGCCGCTTCCTTACACATAAATCCCGGTAAAAACAGCAGGGCAACCTCAAATACCCCCTTCATGCATTCCACGGCTTCCCCTTTCCTGTCCCGCATCATCCTGCATATTTCCGCAAAGGATGCCTTTTCCATCATTCTTTTTTCCGTCATTCCGCTTTCCATCCGACCGTTTCCCCTTTCGTATTCCCTGTCCGCGCGCCCCATGCGCCGCTTTAGCGGCACACTTCCTCTGCATGGGGCTGTGCATAAAAAAATCTCCAGCCGCACAAAGACGGTTGGAGCTGCTTCTCACGGAAAGAATCACACCCAAAGCAGCCTAATCGTCTGTCTGTACCATGCTGTCTGCCGCTTTGGATATGACCTTCCAAATAAAATTATAATGCATCCATACCTACTTTGCAATAAAAAATTGTTATTATTTTAATGCATGGATTCCGGTAACAGAATATCCTTGTAGCCGTATATTTCGTTTTCGATGCAGTCATAAACCCCCATCGTATCCTTAAAATCCAATATGGTCCGGATGATTTCCCTCGCTTCCCGTATCTTCCCTTTCTTCTCCTCCCGCAGGTATTCCGCAAGCGCCGCTTCCGTCACGTTTAACAGATATCCGTACAGCCCGTACGTTACGGATGTAAAATACCCCAATTCGATACCGTCCCCTGCCTTTCCCGTATCCGCCGTCCCGTCACCGGAACCTGCACGTTTTCCCGCCATCCTGCCGCCGGAACGGATACTGTCTCCGGCGTCTTTTTTATATTCCAAAATGTATGGCTCCATTCTCGCCAGTATTGCGGCATTCCTTTCTTTTTCCTCTCCGTCCATACACCCGAAATCATTTCCGAGGTCCCGGTAAACCCCTTCCATGACAGACTGCAGCCGCTTATCCCGGAACGTGTTCTTCTCCCAAATCCCGCAATCCATCAGCACCTTAAATATAATGCTGACACGGATGATATCTTCCGGTTCCGAAAACAGGTCTTCCAGCGGAACCCCCTGCTTCACGATGAACATGTCCAAATAATCCTCCGGATTTACCGCTAACACCAGTATCATCTGCAAATCCGCATAGCACTCCCGGTAAACCTTTTCCAAAAGGAGCATAAAATCATCCAGTGCCTTTAACGTATTCCGGTCATTCACTGCCTGCATCATGGAACGGAAATCATCGTATTTCTGGTGGCAGTACTGCCCGGTAAACAGCTCCCGGTAACACTTTTGGCTGGCATTCCCTTCGATGCCCAGCTTATAAAGCATCTCATCGCAGGTATCATCCCCTTTTCCGCCGTCTGCACCGTAGCACTGTTCAAACCTTTCTTCCATTTCCCCGTCCGCATCCTCTTTCAGGGCTTTCAGGAACCATTCTCCATTCCTTCTGAAATTCTCCATAAAACTGCCCCTGCCGTCCATGACCCAACATTCATCCGTATACTTCTCCAACAGCCTTATGGTTTTTCCATCCCGGATTTCACACTGGCGAAGCACGATTTTCAGGAGCGAGCGCATCATCTTCTCCTGGCGGATTTCCCTGCAGCGCACCCTGTTACCGCTGTAATGCGCCAGTTCATGTACCATTTGGTAAGTAACCACTGCCACGTCATACAGCGTCCTTTCATTAATCCGGACCGTAATAATTCTGTCACAGGGAGGGTTCTCTTTCAGGGAAATCTTCCTGACCGACATAATCGGGGAAAAACTGGGATAAATCAAATAAGTAAACTGTTCCCTGCATCCCGTGTCCTCCAGAATCTGCTTCATCCGGTATATGTATGCATTATAAAAAGCCATGATTTTCGGCGGCACGGTATAAAAGATGGCATTGAACGCCGTTGCCTGGATAAATTGCCTTTCCCCATGCATCGTACTGTTTACCAGCGTATTTAAGGCAGTAAAATAACTATCGTAACTTTCCGCAATATTTTCCTCCTTAATGCCGCCGTCTTCTTCCATCCGTCCGATTTCTTCCGTCATATATACGATAAAGTGCCGGAAAGATTCATACATGCAGTAAATAAATTCTTCCGCAAACGTATTTTTAAGTATGCTGCAGATACAGTCCCTGACCTCATAAATGGGCAGCAGGAAACCGGATTTGTCCACCAATGCGGAATGCTCCACAGCTTCCCACAAAGGACTTATCTTACTGTCCAGTTCCTCACGCACCTTATCATAAACACGAAACGTCCTTTCCTCATTCGGCTTTACGTCCCTAATCGTATCCTGCTCCACCTTGACATAAATCTCAAAAGTCCAAAACAGCTCCTTATATTTCTTCTCATACAATTGATTGAGCACGAACATCAGCCAATCCGGGGTAGCCTGGCTGTTTATGATGGATATGTCATGCCTCCCGTACATTTTGTACCGCTTAACATACTTGTTATCAATCTCATTCTCCTCACACCAACGTTCAAAGCCTGCATAATCCCTGACACTCAGATTAACAGTCGCCAAAAACACATCCTTTTCGTACCCGTCTTCCACCCTGCCTGCTCCGTTTTTCTTTGGATGATAGGAAAAATTAAAGCTAATCATGGAAAACGTGTCCACGATTACCCTCTCATTCTTCTCCCTTAGTACAAACAGGGACTTAATTTTATCCAAAAATCCCTTCGCCTTTAATTTTTTGGCGAAAATGATAATATCACAATAATCGAAAGAAACATAACTTAAATAATCTTTTCCGAATTTCTCTTTAATCTCTTTTAACGCCAGTTCCAAATTCCCCGTATGGTTAATATGTACCATGGACATGAACAGGTACGGACTGCCTGCATTCTCCCAAAAAGACCGGATGGTCTCCTCTGAAAAACGGGTGCCGTCTTCCTCCTCCCCTTCCCCGCAGATATCCGTAAACAGCATCTGCTCCTGGGAGCTGTAATCCATCATCCCCCTCTTTTCTTCATTTTTCCATTCCATCATGATTTTATAGGCGCTGTTAAAAGGATTCTCCTCCTCCGCATCCACTGCTTCCCCCCGCAGCTCCACGAAATCAAAATAACCGACGGCAATGTAATTATGTTTCTCCACATCAAAAGTTTTCGGCACATACAGTTTATTCAGCTTCAAAGCCCTGACATCAATCCGATTCCCCATCTTACATTTTCCTTTCCCTTAAGTGTTTTTCAAATCCGTATTTATCCGTATCATCGGGCAGGGAAATCTTTCCCCTACTCCGCGCGCCCCATGCGCCGCCTTGGCGGCATAGTTCCTCTTCATGGGGCTGAGCATAGAAAAAAGGGCAGGAAACTCCTGCCCTTCCCCCTTTTTAATCTTCCATTTTTTCTTTCGTCAAAGCAGCTACCAAAAAGGAGTAATCGTGTTTATCCTTCGTGTGAAAAGAATCATTCTCTTTCATCCTGCCGCTTTCCCCTATTCTTTCCAAGTCCCAACTGCTCTCGTTTCTTCTATATTTAGGCACTCTTAAAATCATAGGCAGTCCCTCCTTACAGCTACTTATAGCATTACTATGTTACCATACCCCGTTCCAACTGTCAAGTATTTTTCTCTATTTTGCATCTTTTTACACTTTTTTCCGCTATTTTTATGCCTGCCCGGAAGTTTCCATGGAAGTAAGTATTTCCACGGAACCATCCTCCGATACAATAAAAATCAGTCCCGGCATTTTACGGGATTCCAAATATTTCCTGTACTTTTTTGCGGAATTATATCTGGCGCCCCGCGCGGGATTTCCCTCTGCGGAGCTGTCGCCGTCCAAAATCATGCCGATGCCGTAAACGATGCCATCCGTTCCCATGATTACGCTTCCGTCGATGGCATTCAGTTTATTGATGACATCTACCCTGACGGACGGATTGGCATCCTGCATCCCCGCCTTTACCCTGGACAGCCTTTCCACTTCCTCTTTCGCGTGTCTGCCGGAAAGCACTACCAGCATAGTTCCATGCGCCTGTTCCTGGGAAGTCAGGATGCAGCTTGTTACGTCGCCGTATTCCCCTGACCTACCGAATACCGCCCGGCATTTTTCCTTTAAATAATCCCCGGGCATACCCATGGTAATTTTATAATTCCCGTTGCGGAAGGAAAAAATATAGGCGGTTCCCAAATGCAGGTCCCACTGCATGTGCTTCTTAATTTCCGCCCAAAAATGCGGAACGGTTATTTCCCCCTGCTCCATGCTTCCCCCATCCTCCGCATCCGGCCTGTCTTTCTTGTGTGGATTCCTGCCGATTCCGATTACCTCATACACCTGCCTGTCCGCATCATTTTTGAACATCAGACACAAAGGGGACTGCGCCATCTGTGACAGCTTCCTGATCCACCGGATATTTTCCGGTACAAATTTAATATTGCTTCTTCCCGTATTTTCCCGGAAATCATATTTGAGCTCTTTACCGTCCACACCGTTTCCGCCGGCATCAGACAAAAACAGTAAATCGGATTGGCATTCCGCTTTCTCATAATATTCCCCTGCCAAACTGTTGATATAGGAAATCTTAATAGGAAAATAGAATCCTTCCAAATACTCACAGGTCTTACGTGCCGCCTCCTGCAGAATGCACTGTACAAAATGGTGGAAATTGTCAATCTTCCAATTTCCGTCTTCTTCCCAGCCCATCCTTCCCAAACGCTCCATCCAGTCTCCCAGGTACCCAATCATTGTCCGAAACGTCTGTTCCAGCAGCATCTTCCCATTATTCCGGTCAAAACACGGGGAAATACAGATACAGGAAACTTCCATTCCCGTCTTCCCCGTAACCCACCGGAGCAGCGTACTTTTTTGGTATTTCTTCTCCCCGCATGTTTCCCTGATATACCGCTCCACCGTTTTGCCGGGACTTTCCTCCGGCTTTGCGGGATATTCTTTCCTGCGGTATTCCCCGCCCGGATTTCCTTTACAGAAAACCATCTCATCGCGTCCGTCTTCCCATGCATGACAGGCAAAGATAAGCTCCGTCTTTTCCCCGAGCCATTCCTCCACAAAAAGCTGCTTTTTGACGGCATCAAACAGTTGGTCAGCCTGTGAATATATACGGAGCAGCAGTTCTTCTGTATTGATTGTAATTTCTGCTCCGCTTCCAACATCTTTTTCCGTTTCCTTTGCCTTTACCTTTTCTACTTTCTTCTGCATATAATCCCGTGTTCCCCTTATCCTTCTTCCTCTACAAGTCCTTCCATTCACCGGAAACCGTCATGCCGTCCGGGCATTCATCCCCCAGTAATACATATGCCAGTGCAAAATACCGTTTCAGGGCCTGCAGGGAAACCGGACCTTTCCCCATGCCCTGGTACAGCGTTTTCTGCAGTGCATATAATGCCGCAAATGCTTTTTGGTAATCGTTCCCCCGGAGCGCTTCCTTCACCTTGGCATACGCTCCGGCGCCGGTGTCCTTTTCTTCCGGGACTGCCGAACCATAAGCCTCTTTCATCTCCCGGTGGTTTTTCAAAAAACGTTCCGCCTGCTCCATAATCTGCTTCTTCAATACGGCAGGCTGGCCGTTCTGTGCCTGGACCAATACTGCCAAACGCATTGCTTCCATATCCGCACCGTTTGCATCTTCCGACTGCTTCGTTCCTTCCACCTTCTGTACCAGGACCACCTGTTCCGGTACTAACGCTTTCCCGTATAAATCATAAAACAGACACCTTGCAAAAAGCAGGGCGTTTCCTGCTTCCGCCGCCTGCGAAACAATCACGCTGCCGTCTGTCCCGTCCATGCCGCAGATTTCCTTAAGAAGCCGCGAAGGACGCAGGGCAGCCCTTTGGAAACCGGATGTTCCCGCTTCTCCTTCCAATAACGGATAGGAGCCGATGCCGATATCGGTAAACCGGTCCGCATGGCCGGCTGTATGCAGTTCCTCAAAATACGCTTTCACCGCCTCCTCCGGCGTAAGATGGTCAAAGCGTCCCGTTTTTGTCGTATGCCCCGTCCTGACCACCGGCGCATCGGGCCATGTGGAAGGCTGCGCCGTCACCTCGCCGGGAACCAGTCCGAACCGGACCGGCAGCCCTACCTTCCTTGCAAACTCAAGATCCGCCTGGTTATGGGCGGGATTTATGATTACGGCGCCCGTCCCAAACTCCGGCTTCACCCAATCCGCCACAAATACGGGGAGAAGGTCACCGGTCAGCGGATGCCTGACAAAAGAACCCGTAAAATAATCCGCATCTTCCGCCTTTCTTCCGCCGGCAGCCGGATGATCTTTATGTACCGCAATGGCAGCCGCCGCCGGGAACGGCGACCAGTCCGTAATAAATGCTTCCACCGTCCCTTCCCCGTTCTCTAGCGGAAACCGGAACAACGCCCCTTGTGTCAGACGGATGGACTTCTGCTGCTTTTTCACAATGCCCGCATCCCATTTCCCGTTGACGGAATCGTCCGTCAACTGCTTTTTTGCTTCCATGGAAGGAATATAGTGCGCCGTTATCCCGTCCTTTCGGATTTCGTAGCTCAACCTGCCTTCCAGCTTTGCAACGGCTTCCGGAACCGGCATACCCCCGCCGGAATTCCGCTCCCCGTCCCCGTCCAGCGCTTCCATCCGGGCAATCAGGGAAGCTGCCGCCTCTGCCCTCATTACGTCAAGCGGCGCACCGGATGCGCCCGTAACCAAAATAATGTTATTCATTGTAAACCTCCTGACCTGATATGATTTGCGATACCGGAAACCGTTATTTTTTCAAGGATTTCATGGAAGGGAATGTCACAGTGGAACCTGTTTTTAATCTCCTCCGCCATCATAATCGCATCCAGCGAATCCCCTCCGGCATCAAAAAAACTGTCGTCCACGCCAAAGTCGGAATATCCTAATATTTTTTCCCATATCCCCATAATCTCTGCAATCACCGGGTCGCCGTCCTTCGGGACGGTATCGCCGGAAATACTTTCTTTCGCCAAAGCCTCCAGGGCACGGTAATCGATTTTCCCGCTTTCCGTCAGCGGGAATTGCTCCAATACCCAAAAACGGTGGGGCATCATATAGGAAGGAAGTTTTTTCTTAAGATACGACTGGATTTCCAAAATACTGCTTCCGTCCGTCGGACTTATGAAAGCAAATAATTTTTCATCCGCCAGAACCACATGGCAGTCCTTAATTTCCGTTTTGGTATCCGCACCGAAATCCTTCAGCTTTTCCGCAATATATTTATAATCGAACCGTTCCATGGACAGCTTCCCTATCCCTTCCTCCCTCGTCATCTGTCCAAGCCGCACTTCCCAGCTCAAAGGAGCGGCATAGTTATGGAAACCGTTTGCCCGGTAAAACGCTGCGGTTCCCACATCGTTAATCCGGCAGTTGGTGGAACAAAGCCCCGTATCGCGGCTCCGCTCCCAAATCGAACTTTCCGCCAGATGTGCCAGTATTTTCCCCTCGTCCGCATCCTCATAAAAGTAAAAATCCAAAAAACTGATTTTGTCAATCTCCTCCGGTTCCCCGGGTGTATCCACCAGCGAGTAAAAATGATCGTTCCAGTAATGGTATATTTTCCGCTGCTCCGCCAAATATTGGACAGCACGGTCTTCCAATCCCTGTTCCAGCAGTCCCTTTAGTTTTGTTTCCATGAGCTGCCCCCGGTCCAGCCCGTTTACGATTGCCCTTATCCCGTGCTTCACCGCATATTTCGTACTGAGCGTCACAAGGACTTTATAGCATCCGTCACAGACTGTATGGTATCTGCGTATGCTTTCCTCAAATACCCCGTCCATCCCCGGAAAATTCTCAATCACGCTGTCCACCCCGAGCGCTTCCGTAATATTCCGGATGTTCCGAAATGCCTGTTCGGAAAGATAACCGTTGTCAAACGTATATGCCAGTACACGGTACCCCATTTCCATCAGCCGCATCAGGACATACGTGCTGTCCTTCCCCCCGCTGTAAAGCAGCATACAGTCATACCCTGATTCATTGCCGGCATTGGCTTTCTCCATCAGCGTCTTAAAGTCTTCCGGCATACCGAAAATACCCCGGAACGCATCCGCATTCTTTTCATAGGAATGACAGACTTCGCAAACCCCGTCCGGGTGAATGACTGCGCAGTGGCTGTCCAACAGGCACTTTCTGCAGACCGTACCGCCCCCATGGAAATGACCGGCGCCCATGATGCAGGCTTCTATTTCATCCAGCTCAATCCGGTTTCCCCTGACCTTTACCTGGCGGTCGTTCCTCCCAAGGCAGATGAACCGGCGGTTGTTATCCACCTTTGCCATATCGCCTGTCCGGTAAAAGGGCACACCCGGATATTCCTCCAGATTTACAAACCTTCCGGCATCCAGCTCCTTATCCAGATAGCCAAGCCCGACGCCCTTCCCGCCGATACACAATTCCCCTATGCTGCCGTCCGGGACGTTCCTTCCGTTTTCCCCCACAACCGCCAGTTCCACGCCTGTCATGGGAATACCGATGGGCACCAAATGTCCGCATTCCGTTTCTTCCGGCCGGAAAAAATAATACACGGAATCCACGGCGCATTCCGTCACCCCGTATACATTAACAAGATACGGGCATGTTCCCGCAAATTTGCCGGCAAATGCCTGCACGGTTTCCCCATGGAGCGCCTCTCCCCCCACAAGGATGCATTGCAGCGGATGTTCCCCTATGGACCGGTCTCCCAAAACGCTGTTTAACATCCTGATATGCGTCGGCGTACAGTCAAATGCCCGGATACCGTTTTCCATGAGAAATTCCCATAATTCCACCGGGTTTCTCCTTTGGTTCTCCCCGGTAATATACAGCGTATGGCCAAGCAGCAGGGAAGACAGGAGCTGCTGGATGGAAGCATCGAACAGAAACGGAGCCACAAGGGCAACGCGCAGATTTTCCCCAAACCTGGAAAACACACCTTCCCTAAGCCCGTAAAACAGGTTCTTAAGATTGCCCACACTGATCTCCACGCCCTTCGGCACTCCGGTGGAACCGGAGGTAAACAGGATATATGCCGCATCCCCGTCTTCCGTATCCACGGTCTGCAAAAGGCAGTCCCCCTTCCTTCCGTCATAGTCCGGTCTTAGCCAGACGGAAGCATATTTGCCGTAAAATCCGGGCACGGCATCCCTGCATTCCGCCGTATCGATCACGACTTTTGCACCGGCTCTGCTGACGGTATAATCATTCCGGTCATCCGGTCCCGCCGGATTTACGGGCAGGTACACACCCCCCACTGCCCAAACGGAAAAAACGGAAACCACCGTATCCACGTTCCTGCCGCACAAAACGGCGCAGACATCCCCTTTCCTTATCCCAAAACCTTTCAGTTTTTCCGACAAATATGCAATACGGCAGACCAGCTCCCCATACGTGACCGCCTGTCTGCCGTCCGCCAACGCGGTCCTCCCGTTATTCTTTTCCGCAACGCCTCCCAGTTGCTCCATTACCCAGTTTCCCATATGATCTCCCCGTTTTTCATCCGTTTTATTCCCGCGAGCAACGAGCCAAGTGGCTGCTTGCAGACATTTGGCGACTGCCGCGAGGGTCAAATACCCCGTTGCTTGCAGCGGGGTTTTTGATTTTTCCTGCATTTATCCCCGCCGTTTAGTCTGCGCCGTTCATTCCGTCCAGGTTTATCCCGTCAAAGTACCGGAATGTCTGTTCCTTCGTTTTGCCGGTTCCCCCGGCCGCATAATCCCTGATGCAGCCGGACACCCGTCTTGAATAATCCATGAAAAAGTCCAACGTGACACCATTCTCAAACAAATAGGGCAATGCCCAGATTCCCGAACCGTAAAGCGGCAGCAGGATGGAATTGTCTACCTGCCGGATCATATAGTTTTTCCAATATACGGCCTCCTTCCAGTCCATGGTGCTGTGGGACCATGAATATCCGTTTCCCTTTAGCTGGAACTCATCTTTCCGCCCGTTAACCGGCGCCATTTTGCTGTGATAGTAAAGCTGGGGATTGTAGAAAGTCGTCGGACATTCCCTGAACATCCGCACCGTCTCACGGATTGTCTCCTCCGTTTCCCCCGGAAACCCTACAATAAAAGAACCCAGCGTTAAAATACCGGCTTCCGCAAACAGGCTGCTGCATGTCATGTAGTCAATATCCGCCTTCCTCATATTAAGCAGCACGCGGCGGTTTAACGACTCGACACCCAAATATACACCGATGCACCCGCTTTCCTTCATTAAACGGACCGTATCCCGGTCCGTCTTCACACAGCGGAAAAAGGAAAGCCACCGGAAACCGTACCGTTTCCGCAGCATCATTTCACAGACCGCCTGCAGCCTTTGGAGTGGAATGTTAAAGGAATCGTCAATAAAAATAATGTATTTGACACCTTTTTTCTTTAACTGGTCCATTTCACGTTCCACGCTCTCCAAAGAGCAGCACTCATAATTACCGGCAAACTGCGGATACGTACAGTACGCACAGGAATACCTGCAGCCCCTTGTTGTCCTCATGTAGACAACGTTCCCATACTCTTTCCGGTCAAACAAATCCCAGTCCATCACATTCCCGTCCAGGGAATTGTTCTCCCGGACCTGCACGCAGTCCGAAACGTGACCGTTCTCCACGGCAATCACATTCGGCGCCGCCGGAATGTCCCGCCCTTCTTTCCGTTTGATTTCCCCCACCAGCCTGCACAGGGCGCTTTCCCCCTGGGAATCAACGATATAATAGTCCGCGCCCATCCTGCCAAGCGCCAAATCCCGCTTTGCCTTCGGATAAGACGTATAGATGTCATAAATCCTGGGACCCCCCACGATAATCTTTACCGTTTGGTCCAATTCCCTTATGTCACGGATGATTTCCATCACCGGTTCATCCGTAACGTAAAACGTTGTGGTAATGGCTATGCAGCGCACCCCTTCCGCCAGCCACCGGAAAAGTTTTTCTTTTCCGGTATTATAATGATTGACCAGTTCCGTATCCAAATGATGTTTCCGCAAAAAACAGGTCAGGTAAAAGACCCCCATATTCGGCGTCTCGAACAAATTTAATTTCCATTCGGAAGACGTGAGCTCCCCCAGCAGGCAGTTCATGAATTCGATACTGGTATAATACCTGCCGTCCATACGGATGGAATTGGTCAGGATTTCCTCATAAGAACCCGAATGGTCCTTTAACAACTCCTGCCTTTTCGCATATGGATCAAACGCCTGTTCATTCATTCCCACAATTACACAATCCAGCATATTCTTTCCCCTGTATGACACCCGTCAGCTTCGCTGACATCCCTCCTTTGGGTGCACGTGTGCTATCAGCAGGGGAAAGTTTTCCCCTGCTCTGCGCGCCGGGCACCCGTCAGCTTCGCTGACATCTCTCCTTTGGGTGCACGTGTGCATAAAAAAACTGCAGATGACAAATTATCCATCTGCAGAATACCTACCCAATTATTTCCACTTATCCCATTGAATATTGAACCATGTAAGCATTCCCCAATCCCCAATTACAATAATCTGCCTTTTCTTCCTAAATTATACAATATTTTCCTCCCTGTGTAAACCATCATTTTGCCTTACATACGGAAATCACTTTACCGTTGTTACCGTTCACTTCCAATGCCAGTTAGTTACCGTTTCCGCCCGCCCTCTGTCTCCGCTTCATGGCAAGCCGCAAAAAAGGAACCGTCTCCAAGGCCGCTTATCTTTTGTAAAATTCATGTCCACTCTCCACCCCAGGTACGGTTCCTTCCTTAAAATTATAATCCAAGCATGTCGGCTTTGCAATAAAATTTTCCCTTATTACTACGCTTAGCGTAACAGTTCAGCCTGAAATGTTATGTTGATGGAGGGACGCCTTCCATTCATTTGGATGGCTTTGTCCCCCGTTCCCGAATCCCAATCCGCTCCGCCACCCGCTCCGCCGACCGTTTCCATTGGAACATGCGGATTCTGCGGCGGATTTCCCCTACCGTCACATCCCCGCATTGCTGCCGGATTCCCTGACGGATGCGCTCCTTTAATCCCTCTTTGTCATAAGGGTCAAAATACGCCGCCGCTTTCCCAAGCACTTCCGGCAGGGACGCCGCATCCGAAGAAATCGTCACCGTCCCCACTGCCATCGCCTCCAAAGGCGGCATCCCAAATCCTTCATAAATGGAAGGGAAGATAAAACAGTCCGCCATGTGGTACACATACGGCAGATCCTCGTCCTCAATGAATCCTGTCACGATAATTTTCTGGCGGTACTGCGTCTCAATCCGTTCCAGGAACTCATCCATTTTCCAACCGTTCCGCCCCGCAAGCACAAGCGGGACCGTCACGCTTCCTTCCTCCAGAAGCTCCACGTATGCTTCCACCAGAAACGGCAGGTTTTTACGCGGCTCCAGCGTGGCAAGGCAGAGCAGGTATTGTTCCGGGAGGTGGTATTTGTGCCGTACGTCCAGAGAGCGGTTCTTTCTTTCTATCTCCTTTTCTATCTCCTTCTCCAGTGTTTCCCTGCCGCTGTTCCCTGGGAGATTCCCGGCGTAATCCATAAATACATCCGAAATCCCGCAATAGGCAATCGTAATTTTTCTTTTCTTATAACGGAATTTATCCGCAATTCTGTCCCTCGTAAATTTGGAAATCGTAATAATTCCCCTGCTGACCAGGAGTGCGTTTAAAATGGACAGTTTAAAATACCATTCCATATGCTTCTTCATCGTCTCCGGACAGTCCCAGCAAGTCAGGTCAGGAATCATGTTATAAATCCCCCTGTGCCAAAACAGCAGCGGTCCCTGAAACGCCAAAAACAGGAAAACATCCGCCCGTATGCCGTACAGGTGAAAAGGCAGGAACAACTGCGCAAACAGCAGCTTATTCTGCCCTTTGTATACCCTCATATCCACATTCTTCTTCCCCCGGTACTTTTTAAATTCCGGGTGCACCGCCCTTTTGAATAACAGGATGTACGTATGTTCTTCTTTTCGGTCCATTTCCACCAGCTCCCTGGCGATATTCATGGCATACCGTTCGATGCCCGAAAAATTATCCGCCAGGGAGGTTAAATCTATCGCTATCCTCATTGCATCACCGCCCTGCCAATCAAAACTGCTTTTCCTTCAAATGCAAACCCGTATTTCCGTATCCGTTCTTCCGGTATTCCCGCCGCCGACAGTTCCTTCCCGTATTTTTTTTCCTCAATCTGCTTCAGCGCTTCCTGTACCGTATCCTCCAGCGTTTGCTCTTTCTTCGACCGGCGTACTTTAAATTCCATCACAATGGCATCCATATTTTCCTTTTTGGGGAACAGCATAACGTCATATCTGCCAAAGCCGCTCTCTCTGTTGGATTTCACCTGATAACAATCTGCCAAATCCACCATCATCCCTAACACAAATCCATGGTAAAACTTTTCCGGTTCCGCACTTTTTCCGGTATCGAAATAACTGAACATTTCCGATGCAACCCGGTTCATATACTCGTTCATTGCATCAATGGATTCTTTACTGATTCTTGTGATACCCGTCAGCAACGCCCGCTCCAAATATGGATTCGTCTTCAAAGCGGAATGGAACATACTCCTGGTAAACCGCACCATCTCGTCCCAATAACCGTTAATCCATGCTTCCTGCATCGGCGTATCATACTCATCCAGCAGAATAATGACCTTTTTCCCGTAATAACGGTATAAGTAAATCGATAACTGGTGGAGCGCCATCGTTGCCTCCACATCCCCCATCCCATAACTTACCCGCCGGAAAAAATCCCTGTCCTTATCCGTCAGGGCACCGCTTTCCAAAAGAAATTCATACTCCGCATAAAGGTTCACCAATAACTGGCAGATTTTCCCTCTTGCCGATACATAATCCCTTTCCTTCACATTTGCAAAAGAGAGACTGATGACCGGATGGGTTCCCTGCAATTCCCTGTACTTTCCGTCTTCCCATATTTTAAGCCCCTGAAACAATGCCCCACGGTCCGCGTACCTGACGGAAAAAAATTTTTCCAGCATACTCATGGTAAGCGTTTTCCCGAACCGCCTTGGGCGGGTAATCAGCGTAACCTCATCTTCCGACTCCCACCATTCTTTGATGAACGCCGTCTTATCCACATAAAAAGTATTTCTCACCCGGATTTTCTCAAAATCCTGATGCCCGATTCCCACCGTTCTTGCCATATGTCCGCCAGCCCTTTCCTGCACTTACTATAACATCCGCCCCATACAAAGTCAATGCCGCCAAAACCGCATAAAACACCCCGTCCCGCACATGCTCCGCCTTCACAATGTTCCCGGCTTTCTCCACCTCATATCCCCGGCTCTTGTCCATATGCTCAATCCGGTCCTCCCCGGAGCTTTTGCCAATGGTCTCCGCATAAATTCCTTCCTTTACCGAATATTTCCCCTCCCACGTTTCCTGACCGTGGACAAGCAGCGCATGCAACAACCCCGCATATTCTTCTTCCGTAATATCATGGTACAATTCCAAAAGCCTTATACGGAACGTATCATAAATTCCGCTGTTTTGCACGGAAACCGGAAGGGAATACTCCATGGCTGCCGCCAGTTCTTCCGGTGCAATCCTGCCTTCCATACCGCTTTCCCGTACCGCCGCTTCCAAAACGGAAGGGCTTTCCAAAATCCCGCGGCAGTCTCCCATCCGTTCCTTGATGCCGTCCTTCGTTCCCGTTTCCTCCGCCGCCTGCATCTGTACGGTCTGCGCCTGCACATAATTCAGTGCCGTAACCGGCACGCGGACATATTCTTGCGCCGGCACCGCAAAGAGATACACGGTAAAAACCACTGCCCCCGCAACACCGCAAACCAATCCCCTCCGGGTACATGGTCCTGCCGTTCTTTTTCCTCCTGCTTCCGTGCCTTTCCGGCGTCCGCTTCCTCCTAAAACCTCCCGGTTTCCGGTACGCTCCTTATCCGCCCGGTTTCCCGCTGCACTTTCCGGCTCCCCATCCGTCCGTACCGCCATCCCGGCTTCCGTTTGACCAAACAATAACTCGCCAAACAACAGCAACGAAAAATTCATAAACGCATTGGATATAAACTGTTCCATGATTCCGTACAAAAGAAAGGAAAAAATCATGGCAAGTTCCGTCCGCCTGTTTAAACGGCTGCACCTGGCAATGAGCACGGCATAGCCCGCACAAAACAGCACAAATGCCGCCACTCCGAACGTCATGAGAAAATACACATATCCGTTGTCCATAATCACCCAAAAATTCGGCACATCCTTCATCCTCGTCCCAAAAAGCGTAACGGGCTGGTTCTGCAGGTAATAGGCGGAAAAAGTCAAACGCGCCTGCAGCATGGCATCCAGTCTCTGCACTGCCGGATACCGCAGCAGAAAAGGAGCCCCGAAGGAGAACAGCAGACAGAGGGGCAGGGGCAGTTGACAGATGAGTTTCTCCGCCCTGCCAAGCCGCTCACGTTTCACCGCATAAAAATCCAACAGCAGGTAAAACGCCGTCACCGCAGCTCCCGTATAACTTAAGGAATAAAGAAACACCAAAAGGTTCCCCGCCATTAACGCCGCAAGACGTTTCCAACCGTAACGTTCCCCCCATGTATAACAAAGCAGCACCGCCAGCATGAAATAAGAGATATGGAAGACATTTCCCGTACTGTATCCCATACCCCAACGGATCAATTCCATTCCCCCCTTTTCATGCACCACCATGGGATTCCCGATCATTCCGAATTTTGCAGCCGTTACGGTAAAGACAAAGCATATACCGTAAACTGCAGTCCCAAGCCGGAACAGTTTCTTTACGTCCATATCCTTCATCCCGATCACGGTCAGCACGGTAAGGACAATCCCCAGTCTTCCCGAATTCCGGTATGCAACAAAGGCTATGGCACATAACAGCGCCATAGCCGCGATTTCACGCATCCGGTATTTGGTAAGCGCCAGTTTGACACCCACGCACAGACAGGCGGCTGCACTTAAGATATAATAAAGCCGGTCGCCGCTGTCCAATCCGATTCCTTTGGCGGATATCATGAGAAAGAAAAAAAGGGTATAGGAGATTTGTTTTATCTTATTTAGCTTATTTGCCATACTTTTCTTATTTTTATTACTTTTATCCATCTTAACTGTCCTATTCATTTCTGCGTTTGTCATGCCACCCCATGCTTTGCCGGCACGCTCCAAAACATGTCTGAAAAATTATACCGTAAAACCGCCTGCAAAACAAGGGGGGGACGGTTCCCTCCGTGACCAGTAACCAAAGGGCAACTATATTTCATGGACCCAAGAGAAAAGATTGACAGAAACAGACACAAAAGATAAAATTATTCTGTCCGGCAAATATGCCGTAAACATTTGAAGAAGGAGCCCTTGAACCATGGAAATTATCATAGCAGTCTTTATCGGGATTTGGCTCATGGCTGCAAGCATCCTGTCCTCTATATGGCTCAGAAAGGAATTCCGCCCCTGTGGAAAAAAGGATTCACAAAAAACAAACCATAAAATGAAAGAGGACATCCACCCATGAACATATATTTTATCGGCATGTGTATTTCCATGCTCATTTATATCCTAATCGGTTTTATAGTCAGCAGGAAAATCAGGGATGCCGACGATTTTTACGTTGCCGGGCGAAACGCGCCGGTTCTCCTGATTTCCGGCTCCATGATTGCCTCCTATACCAGTACCGGCATGTTTATGGGGGATGCGGCGCAGTGCTACGACGGCGCCTTCTCAGCCGTTATCCTGTTTGCCGGTATGCAGTCCGCTGGTTACATCATAGGCGCGGTCTTCTTTGGGCGTTACTTAAGGCGGAGTAACATCCTGACCATTCCGGCTTTTTTCGGGAAAAGGTTCTGTTCGGATAAAATGCGTATTCTAGCGGCGCTCACCGCCATCATCACCATGACGGTCTATTTATTATCCGTCATGCAGGGAATCGGTACTTTGATGCATGTGGTTACGGGCGTGGATTATAGGGTATGCATCTTCCTTTCCCTTACCGTCTTTACCTTCATATCCGTCCTTTCCGGTTCCCGTGGAGTCCTCATTACGGATACCCTTATGGCAGGTGTGTTCACATTCGCCCTGATACTTTCCGTTTTGGTGATTTCCCGCAATGTGGGCGGATGGTATGGCGGCATCCGCCTGCTGGCTTCGGACAGCGGTACTTCCGCCATCCTTTCCTGGGGCGGGAAACCGGGGCCTCTCTACGACACCGGAACGGAAAACGTAATATGGGGACTTACCTACGGAATCATGTGGATGTCCGTCTGCATGGTCGGTCCGTGGCAATCCAGCCGTTATTTAATGGCAAAAGACGAGCATACCGTCATAAGGTCTTCCTTTTTTTCCGCCTTAGGGGTTTTCCTATTGGAATTTTTGGTGGGCATGGCCGCCGTCATGGTCAATGTGACCAATCCCGGTATGGAAGATTCCTCACAAGTCATGATATGGGCCGCCATGCATATGATGCCCCGGATTTTGGGAGTTATCCTCCTAACCGGAGTTCTGTCCGCAGGAATCTCATCCGCCACCACGTTTTTATCCCTGATTGGTGCATCCGTTGCCAATGACCTGGCGGTAAATTCCCACAAAAAGGATTCCATAAGAGCCGGCCGCATTGCGATGATGTCGGCCAGCCTGATTGTACTCTTTTTAGCAGTTTATAACCCGCCGGCAATTTTTTGGATTATGCTCCTGGGAGTGGCAATTATAGCAAGTTCCTGGATGCCTGTGGCGGTGGCTGCCGTCTTTTCCAAACGTCTGACCAAAACGGGCGCGTTCTGCGGAATGCTGACAGGTTTTTTATCCTGCTTTGCATTGCGCCTTTATGCCAGCCTTTTCCATATCACCCTCCCCATATACCTTGACCCCGGCATCGTCGGAACCGCCTTCAATGTAATCGCCATGACCATTGGTTCCCTGCTGACAAAAGTAACGGAAGATGAGAAAAACGCAAGGGCGGAATTATTTATTATTCCAAAGGCGGAACAGAATCCCGTGGAAATCCAAAAGACCCTGCGGTATTCCCGGCTGTCCGTTTCCGTCGGCATCATCGTCATGCTTCTCCTTCTTTTCCTGTGGGTAATCCCTTATCTGCAGGGAACCGCTTCCAAAGGATGAACATAAACCAAACTTATTAAGGAGGAACCAAAGAGTGAACAGGAAAACCATTACGGATTACCTTGAGGAAACAGCCCGTAACTACCCGGATAAAACCGCGTTTACGGACGAAAAACGTGAAATTACTTTTCGTGAAGTAAGGGAAGAAGCCCAAAAAACCGCTTCCGCCCTTCTGTCCATGAACCTTACCAAAAAACCGGTGGCTATTTTCATGGATAAATGCGTGGAATGCATCAACGCCTTTCTCGGCGTGGCTTACAGCGGAAATTTTTATACCGTCATCGATATCCACATGCCGGCGGCAAGGATAGAAAAAATCCTGGAAACCCTGCAGCCGGAAGCCATCATTACGGACGACAGCCACTATTCCGAAGCCGGAAAAATTGCCGGCAGCATTCAAATACTTACCTACGGGCAAATGATGTCCCATCCCGTGGATGGGGAATTGTTAAAAAAGGCATCCGACCGGATGGTACAGACGGATATTTTATATGTCCTGTTTACCTCAGGCTCCACCGGCACTCCCAAAGGAGTCATCATTTCCCATGAGGCGGTCATCGCCTATTTGGAATGGGGTGCCGGAACTTTTCCTTTGGATGAAAATACCGTTTTTGCCAACCAGACGCCGTTCTATTTTGTCATGTCCGGTTTTGATATTTACCAAACCATACGCAACGGCTCTACCATGCATATCATCCCGAAACGTTTCTTTATGTTCCCGTTGAAACTGCTGGAATTTTTGCGTGACCGGAAAGTCAATACCCTTTACTGGGTTCCCTCGGTGCTGTGTTTCATCGCTAATTTCGGCGCACTTCCCAAAATTCACCTGGATGACCTGCACACGATTATGTTCAGCGGCGAAGTCATGCCTTCCAAACATTTGAATATGTGGCGGAACGAATACCCGGACGCATTGTTTGTCAACCACTACGGTCCCACGGAAATGACGGATATTTGTACCTATTATACCGTGGACCGGGAAATCGCGGATAACGAATCCCTCCCAATCGGCATTCCGTGCAGCCATATGGACATCCTCCTGCTGGATGAAAATGACAGACCCGTCAAACCGGGAGAGACCGGGGAGCTGTGCGGAAGGGGACCGTCCCTGGCATACGGCTATTACAACGACCCGGAGAAAACAGCCGCCGCCTTTGTGCAAAATCCGCTAAACACCAGCTACCCGGAAAAAATATACCGGACCGGGGACCTCGTCAGGCTAAATGACCGCGGGGAACTGGTCTACGTCTCCAGAAAGGATTTCCAAATCAAACACATGGGGCACCGGATTGAACTCGGGGAAATAGAAACGGCAGTATCCGCACTGGAAGGAGTGGAGATGAACTGCTGTCTGTACGCCGGGGAAGAACTTGGCATCGTTTTGTTTTATACCGGCTCCATGGACGGTACCGAAATGCTCCGGCAGCTAAAACTTTCGCTGCCCAACTACATGCTGCCCAACCGAAGAATCCGCTTGGAGCAGATGCCCCTGAATCTGAACGGAAAAATCGACCGGGCACGGCTACGCGGCCTCATTCCATCCCAGGCTCCCTGACCTTTTCCGTCCGCCGCTCCCATTCCACGGTATCCCCCTGTCTCCGGCACCTTACCTGGATGGTTATTTTCCCGTCCAAATACGCCGCAGGAATCCGGCACTGCGTACTTTCCCCGTATTCCTGCAGTTTCACCCATTCCCCGCCTTCTTCACGGACCCAGTACTCATATTCGGGAACCACATCCGGGGCATGGATGCTTTCCGCCTCAATCAGCCTGCCGCCGTTTTCCCCGCAGGAGCGCGTGCCGAAATCACATGCCACGATTCCTTCGGTATCCGCCTTCATTTCCTCCACGGAGCCGTAAAAATAACCGGATACGTCTTTTCCCGCAAGCCGGTCCCGCATTATTTTCCCAAGCCGGCTGCTGCACACAAGGGCGCCGTTTCCCCCCAAATGCCCTTCGTCGCTGAACATGGAATCCGGAAGGAGGCGCATCCGGTCCCTGAGCAGGTTAAAATCCCAAAAAGGAACCCCCTTTTCCGCAGCATAAGCGGAAAAAAATGCATATATTGGCTGATGGGTTTCCGACTGGTAAATCCCGGAAAAAGTATAGGGCATAGCCACCAAAAACAACTCGGCATCCTCCTCCCTGCACAAATCCACGATACAATCCAAATATTCCATTGCCCGGTCCGATATCCGCTCCACCCGCCAATCTCCTGCCGGATGAATCCTGGTACGCAGTTCCCCCCGTTCCTCCGTATACACATAGCCCCGTTCCCGGTAATGCGTCCCTTCCCTGGTATCCACTCCTTCCCGGTAAGCCGCCTCCAGCTTCGCTTTCAGGTTTTCCGCCATGCTTTCCATGTTTTCCCTGTACCGGTAACTGGTTAAAAGCTGCAGCCAGTCCTGCCATTCCAGGCAATTCCCGATATACTCCGCCTTAATGTCCATGGATTTTATCCTGTCCAACACCACAAGCTCCCTTTTCGGAACATAATCCTTAAGTTCTCTATTGGCATTATAACTCACAACCCATTGGCTGAGTACCCTTCTTGAA
>ERZ808054.558-NODE-558-length-32511-cov-10.102362_pt1 | contig 32511 bp, 34 predicted proteins | sample MGYA00380201_ERZ808054 | MGnify/ENA primary metagenome ERZ808054 (study PRJEB31490, sample SAMN06133419) | mouse gut metagenome | isolation source: Z5_2 | host: mice | place: China: Chengdu | collected 2015-05 ...
TTTGTCACATCGAATGTCGATTATTCGTTGTAACTTTGCTTAATTACAGATAATAGACTATTAGAGTGAACTATGTCCGATTCTCTCCGATATAAGATAGTGCTGTGGATGGTGTGGGTACAGATTGTGCTCCTGCCTATTATCATAGTGATGATAAACGTGACAAATTATGGTGTGATATGGCGATGGAATCTTATAAACAATCTTATGGCTGGAGGTTATATATTGGGGCTGCTTGCCCTTCCTATCAGCCGAGGACTTGAAAAGCCGGGATTACTGAAATGGTGGTTGAGAATAGATTTCTGGTTCTCTCTCATTCCCGCTGTCATTGCATTGCCATTGCTATTTTACTGTGGCCGACATTTTATTGTGGCCGAAGATGGCGATTATGTGCTTTATGAGGAAAGAGGGATTATGATGGCCGCCCCGCATTACTGGTTAGGCAAAAAAGAGGGGTTGTTTATTCGCAAACTGCCACAAGGTATCAGGCAATATGATTATGGAAACAGAAAAGTCAACTGTTTCAAAGTTGACACACTGAAAGGCTGCATGTATGGATTGGAGCAAGGGGCATCGCCCGTCGCATGGGTCTTGCCGATTGATTCAGCCAAATATCATAGTCATGCCAAGGAAATAACAGCACTAATAGACAGCTTATATCAATTACAGCCTCTGCTATCACAAGAATCTTACGGTACTTTTGTTTATCCTGACAATTTCGCGGAAATTAATTACGAAGGAGGAGAAATAAGTTACACGGATTCCATTAGTTATGATATTGATTTTTCTGAAAGCGATAGTCTGAGGATTATTATTTACGATGGCAAATTCCCTCATCTGTCATTTCCTAAAAATGCTATTGGCAATTTTTCTCCCAATGAAGTCAAAACTTTCATAGAGAAACTGAAAGGAGGCAAGCGATGAAATTAGACATTAAACATTATCCGCTGCTGTTGAAGATTGTGTGCATTATAGTGCTATTGCCTATACTTGCCGCACCTCTTGTATTCTATACCAGCGTATTCATATTCGACCATCCGTCTAATATATTGCTTGCTTATGCTATGTTCTTTGGCGTGAATTCCTATTCGCTTGTATTGTTGGGAATTTGTTGGGCAAGTGTGGCGATATATACCAAGACAAAGAAAAAACTATATTCCATAACACCATTTATATTGCTCGCTGGGTTGATATATGGTGCGTATTGGTATGCAATGGATGGTCCGATTGATAAACAGAACGTATGGGGCAATGATTATCGCCTGTATCGCGATACGCCTTGCGAGGATCTTGCCAAGGCAATAAGGAATCAGGATGTCAAAAGAATCGATGAAATTTTAACCGCTAATCCGAAATTGGCAGAGTATAAAGACCCGAAATGCCAACAGCAAGTGCTGTTTTATGCGATAAAAGATGGAAAATACAAGTCGGCCGAGGTTTTGTTAAGAAAAGGAGCAGACCCGAACGCTGTGTTCATTGATTCGGTTAGTGTAAGTCCGGCGCGTGCCTCTACACCATTGAATTGTATTTGCGGAAAGTACATTGATGAAGAAGAAAAATTAAAATGGGTCAAACTCTTAGTACAATACGGTGCCGATGTAAACGCCTATTGCCTTGACAGTATATCTGAAGGTCGGTATATCGGGCGCTGGACACCGTTATCTTCAGGTGAACTATATACCGAATCTCAAACTGAGGTTTTACGATTCCTTTTAAACAAGGGTGCAGACCCCAATAGAATCATTAGCCGTTCTGATAAACCTGAGGCCATTGGAGACGACGGTCAGGTATATCCAATTGAAACAGCCGTTCTGTTTAATGATTTTGCTGGAGCTGAAGAGTTGCTTAGACACGGTGCTGACCCGTCCACGATTCGCCAAAAGTTGATTGATGCAATCAATGGCAGAACCCGGATAAAATATACGGACAAAGAATTGGAAAACCGTCGGCATCTGCTTAAACTGATAGAAAAGATGGATTCGACAAGGCATTGAATGTTAGACGAATAATGAAGGTTATGAAAAATTGGCAGAAAATATCAGGCGTAGTTACCTTTGTAGCGATTGCCATTTGCGAATTGCTCTTATGTGCCAATACCTATCTCGATTTGAAATATATAGCATTAGACCTTTATTGGCCGGATGAGATTGAGAGATTGTATCAGAGGACAAATTCTCTATCAATAGCTCTTCTTCTCAATTATATCATCGCACTTGCCCTGTTCATTTGTCTATGGCGGAAAGGAGGCAAGCGATGAAACAAATCTGGTACAATCCCGAAGTGAGTAAAAGAAAGGAATCGCAAAAATAATGAGACAGCATACTGATACAAATTTATTCGCATGCTTCGTTTCCTACCCGTCACTGGTTGTAGATGTCTCGGAACAAACAAAAGACGAAGCGATTAAAAAAGGTGATATGTTTCGTTCCTATATTTGGGGCGAAGCGGGATTAGACCGTTTTCTAAAGAAAATCCAATATTCAGATTATGGACAAGATTTAAAACGGATTCTTTTCCAATTTTACGTTTTGCCCTGTGATTATGAACGAGTGCATATCAGGAATATTGAGAACTATCGCAAACGTGAAAAGGCTATTGGAATTTCAATAATCATAGAAAGTGATTTTTTTCAATATTCCGACGCCCAAAGAAAATGTATCTTAGTGTCATCTATCATTTCAAAAATCGAAGGACTAAAGGAAATCATCGAGAAAAATAGATTAGACACTAATTTTGAACAACTTGTTTTAGACTTAAGGCAAGAATTAGGTAGTTATGTAAATTAACGAAGATGAGATATGAGGATTATGAATAAGTGGCAGAAAATAGTAGGTGTTGTATCCTTTGGAGTTATTGGTATTTGCGAATTACTCTTATGGGGCGGTGCATATATACTGTCAAAGCATTAACTATAGGTTTTGAATAGCGAGACGATGACCGACAAGGAGTATAGAAAAATAATAGCCGATGCGAGGCGCAGCGTGAGCCGAAAATATGGCTTTCGCCAAAGCTCTTATATCAACTTCAAAGTAGAGGGCGGTTACTTTTTCTGTCTGTTTTTTCTTACCGGAGAGGCTCGACTAACTGTCAAACCCTTGTATGCCGATGATTTGTGGTGGGATATATGGGGCGCGACGGGAAACAAGAAAGAGCCTCTGAGCTTGCGCGGAATAGGCGCATACACTCTGTCGGGGCAAGTGCTGGCTTCATACGAGATTAAAAATACAACCGACAAGAGCAAGCTTGAAAATCAATTTGAGCAGTTATTTAATGGTGCAACCGCTGAAATAACAAAGTTTATAGCGGATAACCCTGATGCCGACACCTTTTATCCCGATGAATCCAAGATGGATCACGACCCTGACCGTCTTCTTTACCTTATGGCTCTCATCCATAATGGCAAAGAGGAAATGGCATTGGAAATTATTAAAGGCGCTCGTAAAAATAAGCATAGATGTGTGTTTCAAAGCGGAATGTTTAGCGATAGCTATACATATATCCGACGTTGGTGCAACCGTAAAAATTCAATATGTAATAAAGTCGCCTCAATCGTTAAGAAACTATTTGAAACCTATGAAACTGGCCGATAAACGATTTTGGATAGCGTGGGGAGTATCGCTCATTCTCATGGTCGGGTGTTGTTTGCGTGGGGAACTACAGACGCGTCCTCTTCGAGGACTTGATCTTCAGTTTATAGAGGGGAGTGAGGGCGGTGCCCGCAGTTAGGAGTCAATTGGGAGGGCGAGAAACAGACAGACATAAGGTCATAAGGAACAGATTTTTTTATTTGTTGAATATCAATTAATAATTTTTCTTATGTTGCCTTTGACCTTATGTCTGTCTGTTTCTCGCCATGTTCGGTAAAATTTCAGTTGATAGTTGAGAGTTTATAGGAGGGCAGGCGGAATCTCGTGTGGGCCGGGACTGAAGTCAGGAAGCACGCGCCGTCGCTTCCTGCCGGAGCTCGGCGCGTGGGGATGGTGGTGCGTTGTCCCATGGCTCGTCGGCTACGCCTCCTCACGCATGGGCTGAAAACTGCCCGCCACGCTCCGCGGGCTTCTGATGTCGGTCGGCATTCTCTTGCGCGAAGACATGGTGTGTGCTGCCCGGTTCAGCATGACTATCGCCGGACTAAAATAAAATGCTCCATAATCTTGTGGATTGTGCCACAAAACAATGGAGCATGTATGTTGTGATAAAAAGATGCCTATTTTATAAGGAAGTCGTAGAAGGGGACATAATAGAAATTGTTAGGTTGTAGATAAATCTTGTTATCCTTAAAGTCAATAACCATATTAAAACGTTTAAGGAAGTTATTTCCAATCATACCGTCTATATCTTCTTTGCTCTGCATTCCTGACGTTAGAGTAGAAAATGCACCCGCTACTCTTGGCATTATGTAAGGTCCAATAATCACTTCATCAAAAAAGACATTTCTCAATTCGCCACTACCGCCGTCAGAACTTGCGATACGAGAAATTGCAAAAGGCTTCTGAGTTTCAAGAAGATTATTCTTAATCACAAAAGGGGTGTTTAGGTCTATAATGCGGTCGGAACCTGTATCAATTTCTAAGGAAAGATTATGTAAACATCCATTTAGTCTGACTGGAAGGCATACAAAAGGAACATTATATTTATAGACGAATGGGAACGGCATATACGAGGCCTCAACATTCAATGACTCTTTGGGGTAGCAGTAAATATTGAAATCGTCATAATTGATTTCAATATTGAAAGCGGACAATCCATTCAATCCAAAAACACCATCCCAATATTCGGGAGGGTAAGGTATATGAGCACATCCGGCCTTATCATATTGTATAGTACCAACTTTAACGAAATTATCATTGCTGTATTCAATGGTATTTTCGCCGGAAGTGCCTAAATTGTCAACCGATTTGCCATTGTGGATTAAACCTTTTAGTTTAAGAGAATTAGTATTAAGCACTATTGATGATGCCCCCGTATCGACAAGAAAACGGAGAGAATCAGAGCCATTTACAAATGCTGTAACGTAAATACGGCCATCTTCCGCAATGGTAAATGGTATTTCACCAATAGGGTCATTTTTTATCATTCTTGCGTTTACACTGAATGAAAGAAGAGCAAACGCAAAAGTTGTGATTATGAAGTGTATCTTCGTTTTCATGCTGCAAAAATACTAAAAAAAGTAAGATTCGGGCAAACTGCCATAAAAATTGATATTGCTAATTCTATCGTAGCATCTTCTCTGCTTCTTTTGGAAGATACTCAACCGGATTTTTGGGCGGAGACAGTTGTCAATGGATTGCTTACCACTGTTGAGAATCAACGCTATAGCCGATTCATGAAACAAGTAAAGTACGAACTCCGCGCAAGCGCGCTAACAATATCCAAGGGTGCTGCATAACCTCGAATTGGGACGCACGGCTCGTGTAATGTTCAAATAAGGGAAAATATTACTGTCCGATAAAACGGGAACAATAATAAATGTAGAAGCAAAGAGAGCCTGCGCTCCGCGCGGGCTCCTGATGTCGGTCGGCATTCTCTTGTGCGAAGACGTGGTGTGTGCTGCCCGGTTCAGCGCCGGCGCCCTGACAAAGGCCGCATATGGCGGCTACAATCAACAGTATGCGCAACAGTAAGGCTGTTTTTTATTGATTTGCCAATATCGTTTGGATGTAGGATTAAACTGCGAATCAGATAATAAACTTTAATTAAACTGAAAATTATAAGCGTAAAATAGGCGTAGTTTGAGCTATTATTATTATATTTGCAACATAATGGACGCAAGTACGACTATGGAAGAGAATATCTACATGTTGCCTGACAGTGAAATCCGCTGTCGGCTGGGACAAAAAATAAGGCATCTGCGACTCCGACAGAACTTCACTCAGGCGTCGCTCGCGGAACAGGCACAGGTCTCGCTTACGACATTAAAGAAAATCGAAAAAGGCGATATAAGCTATTTCGATTCCCTGATGCGTGTGCTTCGCGTTCTTGGCGAACTGGATGTGTTCTCACCCCTAATTAAGGAAGATGAGATGAGTCCCAATGAATATTTCGAGTTTGTCGAAGCAAGCAAGAAGAAGCAGCGCAAACGCGCAAGCGGTAACAACAAGACCAACACACAACCTAATACCGAGGAATCAGAATGGTAGATATAGCAAGAGTAAACCTGTATGGCCAGCCCGTCGGGACCTTCCGATGGGACAAGAACCGCCAGCTGGCACATTTCGAGTATGCGGATAGCTTCATAGGCAAAGGACTTGAACCCTCGCCGCTTCTGATGCCTGTGCGTCAGGGAAGGGTCTATTCATTTTCCGATATAGGCCAGGAGACGTTCAAGGGACTTCCCGGTATGCTTGCCGATTCATTGCCCGATACTTACGGACGAGCATTGTTCGACCGCTGGCTTGCGCTGACCGGGCGTAGCAGCGGGAACGCTGTGGAGACGCTATGTTTTCTTGGGAAACGCTGTATGGGAGCGTTGGAGTTTGAACCGGCCATGGATGCGCCCTATGGTCCCGATGTAAGAATAGAACTTGATTCCCTTGTTGAAGTGGCAAGCGAGGCACTGTCGGAAAAGGAAGAATTCGGAGCTAATCTTGAAGAGGACAAGAAGGCGGCAATAGCCGAAATAGTGCGCCTTGGCACCTCTGCCGGAGGGCAGAGGGCCAAAGCCATCATAGCCTACAATCCATTTACCGGAGAAGTCCGTTCAGGACAGATTGAAGCTCCTGAAGGCTTTGACTACTATCTAATCAAACTTGATGGCGTAACCGCCGAAGCCGGATTCAGGGAAACGCAGAATTTCGGCCGACTGGAATACTCTTTCTATCAGCTTGTAAAGGAATGTGGCATAGAAATGTCGGATTGCAGTCTGATAGAAGAGAATGGACGCGCACATTTTCTCACAAAGCGTTTTGACCGTCAGAAAGGAGAGAAAATCCACATGCAGACACTCTGCGGCATAGCGCACTATGATTACCGCAATCCCCGTTCATACTCTTACGAGCAGGCGTTCAACGTGATGAGGGCATTGAGACTGCCATACTCACAGGCGCAGGAGATGTATCGTCGCATGGTATTCAATGTAGTGATCCGCAATCAGGATGACCATACCAAGAACATATCCTTCCTTATGGACAGACAAGGTAAATGGACTCTTTCGCCGGCATACGACATGGGATTTGCCTATAATCCGAAAGGTGGATGGACAGCACAGCACCAGATGTCAATCAACGGGAAGTTTGACAACATTACCCGCCAAGACCTTCTGGAATTTGCGAAACGCAACAATATAAAGGAAGCTACTGAAATAATCGACCGCATTGCCGAAGTGTCTTCACGCTGGCCTCTCTTGGCAAGAGAATGTGAAGTTCCCCAGCCCATGATAGATGCCATTATGCCGAATTTGAACCTCTCTATATAATACATCCTTCTTCGCAAAGATTTCGATAACCATGAAAATATATCCCGACAGAGACAAGGCATTTCCCAACCCTTCGATTCCGAGCCTTTGCTACATAAAGAATGTGGTGAAGAATCCGAGAATAATCATTGGCGACTATACTTATTACGATGATACGGACGGTGCCGACAGGTTTGAGGAACACGTCACACACTTCTATGAATTCATCGGTGACAGGCTGATAATCGGTAACTTTTGCGCCATTGCCAAGGGGGTTACTTTCGTTATGAATGGGGCCAACCATCGGATGGACTGTGCCACCACCTATCCTTTCTACATAATGGGAGGAAACTGGGGCGGTGCGATTGCGCCTGTAATGGATGAATTGCCGCTCAAAGGTGACACTGTCATCGGCAACGATGTGTGGATCGGGCAGAATGTGACAATCATGCCGGGCGTACATATAGGCGACGGAGCCATAATCGGAACAAACGCCACGGTTGCCTCCGACATTCCTCCGTTTTCGATAGCCGTGGGCAATCCGGCAAAAGTCATACGCCGCAGATTTGATGATGAAATGATAGACTTGCTGGAGCGCCTACAATGGTGGGACCGTCCCATTGAAGAGGTTGATAAATTGATTCCTATACTCTCAAATCCTGATATAGCCCAGGCAAAAATTGATATAGCGGAATATCTCCGCATTCAACACGATTAATTGCGACCTTACCTGAACGAACAAAACAGTGGGTTAAATTGTCTATAAAGACGTAAAAATCTTTAATCCACTATTTGTTTATGAAGGAAACGCCCCAGCGCTTGAGGAGCTACGCTCCCCCTACCCGGGACAAAATTTTTATCTGGAGTGCCGTGGTTGCCGGTTGCGGCATCATGGCATTACTTGGCCGTCATGCCGCCATAACCTGCTTCGGCACTGACGAATTTACCGGCAATGTTCTCTTTGCCGTTTTCTTTGTCCTCACAATCGGTCTATATTGCGGATTCCAGTCGGCAATCGAAAGTCTGTTTGACCGTATCTTCCGCAGAAAGGAGAGAGTTGCCATAATGAGCACTCTTGCCGGAGAAGAAATTGAAGTCACAGTTGTCGATGACCCTCAGAGCAAAATGGAGTTTACCGCACCCATTGAAAATACGGCTGAGGAAGAAGAACCATACTATACCGACGATGATTATTCGGAAGATTATAGTGGCGGAGAAATCGTTGAGGATAAAGAGCCTGATGAAGCCCGATATGTCCTGATGGATGGCAAAAAAGTATATGAAGGTCCTATTGACGTTGATGATGTCGTGTTCGTAGAACTCGAACATAATATCCGTGAATACAGTAGTTTGCAGGAGCGCATCGAAGCTCGCGGCGAATATCCTTATTTCGAGGATTATATGGGCGGCCATGGACTTGATGAGGTTCTGGAGTCGGATGCCCTATATAACGAGTGGGTGAGCCTCCAGCCCAAACATATCAGGAAAGAGTTGGAACTCGGCATATATCGAGTACGCGCCTACCCCGAGTCCAACGACAGTATCGGCTGTTTCACGAAGACGGCGAAAGAAAAACGCATCAAGGAGGATAACGGCAATATCCGCATTGAGGAATGGGAGGAGGAAGCGTATATCTCCGCCGATGGCGATGTCTATTACTCCGATCAACTTGAGGCCGCTATCAAGGCTTTGAAATCAGACAAGGAACAGTCGGAACTCCAGATGAAACTTCTCTCGCAGCATGAACTGTGCAATGCCGCCCACGAGGAACTCAAAGAGGAGGATATGAAATTCAGCATGGCACAGATTGAGTTTCTATGCGCTTACATCACCCACATGATGCAGCCATATCTTGATGCTGACGAGTTACAGAAACTCCATCATAACGCCAAAATCTGGACGGTTCATGAAATGCCGCCGTTCACGCCGGTGAACCTGCGAAGCAACCATCTGACAAAAGAAGACCTGAAACATCTCGGCTACAACGTCGGCAAATTCCTCAGACTCCAAGGCGGTGTCATCGCCCGCTTTGTCAAGAAAGTTTTCGAGAAGCCTTTTGAGAGCACACAGATCCGAACCATCGAGCAGAAACTCCGTGAGAGCAAATCCACAAAAGAAAGAATTCCAATCCATACCCGCGACCAAATGGAAAAACTGTTCAAGCATTTCCAGCGTTACGGCAACATCAACCTTGACATACTCAATAGAGCCTGATACCTCTATCAAGATATTTCAGCGGATAACAATGGCACAATCGCCGGAGTTATCCGCTTTTTCCTTTGTTCCGAAATATGAAGAGCCCATATAAGCCATTGCCCTTCAATTATTTTCCGCGAATGCTTGTTATTGTAATACAAATACATTAACTTTGCAGCATAAAATATTACGATATGGATATAGCACTTCCCAAAAAGAATCAGAGTTTCCGACTGCCGGTTGAGCTTATTGAACGGCTGCGCCAGCTTGCCAAGCGTCAGAACAGAAGTCTCAACAACTATGTAGAGACTCTGCTACTCGATGCCGCATACAGTGAGCCTAATGAAATCACACTCGCGGCAATGAAGGAAGCCCAAAGTGGTGCATTGCGCAACTCCAAACCTCTTGATTTATCCTCAGTAGAAGCGATGGAACGCTCCATGGGATTATGAAGAAACTGCACCCTACCACCCAATACAAAAAGGATTACAAACGCTTCCGCAACAATCCCAATAAGCTGAAAAAGCTTATGACCGTCCTCAATATGCTTCAGTCGGAAATCAAGATTCCACCTGAATATTACCCGCATATGCTTAGCGGAAACTATGCCGGATATATGGAATGCCATATTGAAGGCGACTTTCTGCTTATTTGGTTTGACCCTGACACCGACCAAATAGACCTTGTCCGTCTCGGTTCTCATTCGGAACTTTTCAGACAATAATCCTATTCTATAAGACAATCCGGTCTAATTCAGAAAACGCATAATAACGTCCGTAACTTGACGGCTTCCAACCGCAGGTTATGGACGTTTATTTCTGCAAAAAATCTTTTTTCTCTTGAAGATCTGTCCTGACTGCGAGGAAAACTTCGCTTATTACATCCACAATAAGTGCTACGACTCAAAAAGCAGATTGGTGATTTCAATGTATTTTGGATACGTCGCCTACGGACGCGAGCTGTTCATTTGGGACTACAACATGGGGGCGAACAATTACCTGTTCCGCCTCATCAGACCCTCCGAACCCTCTCTACTTCGGAACTTTCCCCATCGGGAAGGCTCCCTTTTCATTGTCAATTCATTTGCGATTTAAGCCCTTTTTCTCAAAAGCAAGATACGCAGTAGAATCTGCCATCAATTTATCCCAATACTTAAAGATGTACTCAGGGTAGGGAGAATCACCTATATATAATTTTTCTAAACGACCGCCATACTATTTTTCAATTAACTCCGGCAAGCAAATATATACAACATAATCTACTGCATTATTTTTCCATCGGCTCGGTACTGGCATTTTGGAAAAAATATCATAATCAAAATCTAAATTACTCCGATTATAATGAAATAAATACAGATTATACCAATCTCTATATTCAGTTTTTACTATTTGTATAGCTATGTTGATATGAGGAATTCTAATGATTCCTTGATTATCAACATTTGCTCCTTTAATGGAGTCTCTTATGGTATATAAGTATGCCCAAAAGGGATCCAATTCTAATCCTGCCATAGTAAGTGCAAAGATAGTAATTTTCCTTGAAATTTTTGTCTTTTAGCCTCCTTATATAGTGGGAACTTCGTGGCAAAGTTAGTTTTAGCGAGGCGCATTTTCCCTGCGCTCGGCAATGTAAACAAGTTTTCATTGCTCTCGTTTAACGGAAAAATTGCCATATCTAAGACCGCATACAACATCATGTTAAAAGGTTACGTCGGAGACTACGATTTCGACCGCTCGACCGTTGATCGCGAGCTTGCCAAGAACGAAGGCAAGCAGGTCAACGTTCTTATCGACAACCTCGGCGGATCTCTCGCCACCGGCCTGTCTATCTCCGCAGCCTTCAAGAACCACGGCAGTGTCAATTTGCATTTCGTGGGCCTCAATGCTTCCGCCGCAATCATCGCTTCGCTCAGTATTTCAACTTTCACTGCATTACGGGAGTGACTCTCCTAAAACGCCACAAAATCACTCCATCTCTCCAATTTTCACCATACAAATAATTTCTTCTTTTCATTGCTGTTTCTCAGTGGGTTAGTACTTGCCCTGTGGTTATTTTGATGCAGTGGGAATGGTTAAGTTGATAACCCCCAACTCACTATTTTACTTTGCGTTAGAATTTCAGACAAACTTCTAAAACGCAAAATAAAATGGAAGCACCAACAATCACCTTCGACCAACTGCCCCACGTGGTAGGCGGTCTCTCAGAGAAACTCGACCGAGTGCTTGAACTGCTTGAAAAGGCAGGCTTCACCGGCCACTCCAAACAGTCCAAGCCCTCGCGCAGACTCGTGTATGCGAAAGAGGCTTGCCAGATAATAGGCAAGTCACTTTCGAGTCTCTACCGCGGCATCAAAGCCCCGAATGACCCCATTCCGAGCTACAAGCGCGGCAAACTCCTCTATTTCTACGAGGATGAATTATACGCATGGATAGAAAGCGGTCGCAAACATTCCGTTGCGCCTTCTCTCGCCGAAACAGCGGCTGCCATCACAGCCGGGATGAAACGTCGTCCACGTGGAGGATATAATTTCTAAGCCTATGGAAAGAGATTATACTCCAACCCGGACAAACACATTTCCCGTGCATGTATTTCCCGACAGATTACAGCAAATCATCAGGGAGCTGCATGACAGCAACGGCTTTCCAGCCGATTATACTGCGGCATCCATGATGGCTGCAATATCCGTGGCGATCGGCAACTCTCACCGCGTGGAGGTGAAACGCAACTGGCATGAATCGGCAATCCTATATATTGCGATTGTCGGTCGCCCCGGAGCCTGCAAATCACACCCGTTGGCATTCGCCATGCAACCACTCGTCAACGCCGATTGGAAAAACAATCTGGACTACCAGAAAAAATATTGTGAGTACCAACAGGCGATAGCCATGAGCCGTAAAGAACGTGTCCATGCCGGATTCGAGCAATTCCCGAAAGAGCCGAAACGTCTGCGCTTTCTTGTGTCGGATGTTACGCAGGAGGGGCTGAGCGCAATTCATTCCCACAATCCGAGAGGTCTATGCCTGTGGGTTGATGAACTGTCGGCATGGTTCAAGAACTTCACCCGCTATAATAATGGCTCCGAGGAACAATTCTGGCTGTCGGCGTTCAACGGCAGCACGACAATGTCCGACCGCAAGAACTCGCAGAACTCCATCTTCATCAAACGACCGTTCATCTCGGTTGTCGGGACAATTCAGAAACGTCTGCTAACTGAACTTGCCAACGGCGAGAGAACAGCCAACGGGTTCATCGACCGCATCCTTTTCGCCATGTCGGAATCATCCGGCAAACCTAAATGGAGAGAAGAGGAAGTAAGCGAAAATCTCGACAAGGCGTGGGCATCCATACTTGATGCCATTCTCTCAGTGGAGTGCCGACTTGATGATGACGGGGAGCCGATACCCGTCATTGTGCGGTTCACATCGGCTGCGAAACAGCTGCTGTACGAATGGCAACACCGGAATGCCGAGATGTGCGACAAAGAGATGAACGACACGGTGGTCAGTTTCTTCTGCAAGCTTGAAATCTACGTCATACGTTTCAGTCTGCTTCTGTGAATGGCACGCTGGGCCTGCGAGGTCGAACAGTCACCGCCTGAAGGAATCGGCGATGACGATGTGACCGGGGCAATCGAGTTGGCGGAATATTTCCGAAGCAACGCCCTGGGTGTTCTCACTTGCATCAGCGAGGAGAGGCTTAACGAATTGCACCGCACGGTGTATGACCATCTTGCCGAGGAGTTTTCAACCGCAGAAGGTATTCGTGTGGCTGCACGGTTCGGGATGAAGGACCATACATTCAAGATGTTTCTCACCCGCAATCTCAACACCCTTTTTCGCCGGATTCGCCAAGGTCTTTACCGTAAGCAGTCATGTTACTCCGCTAACAATGTTACTCTCCCGACCAATGAAACCGAAGCGTAGTAAGCAAATGGTTGCCGACAACTATACACTCGGCAGACGTATGTGGCCGCCGGTACGTGATTTGCCGATAACTCCGGCACTCTGCCCACTCCGACAATCCCGAATGTTAAACCGGGCGCAAGCCCATAAAAAATCAAAAACGTGAAAACCGAAAAAAATCCAAATCCTCAGTCATCTGAAATGACTGGTATGTCTAACAATTCTAATAATACCACCATTATGGAAAATTCTACCACCTCCGATGTCCAGCCAATCGCCGGACAGAGCGATACCGCTCAACCCAAGTCACCCAGTCCCACCGCCAAGCAGCGCAAGAGCGACCTCGAAGATTACAGAAAGGAATACTTCGCGCTGATAAAGCTGGGCAAGGACAACAAGCATCAGGTGGCAATCAGCAACGACACGTTTGACCGCGTGGAACGCATCGCCCGATTCTTCGGCGGTCCCGGCTACAGCGTCAGCAACTTCGTCGAGCATATCATAAACGAGCATCTCGACAGCAACGCCGCCAACTACGAAAGCTGGTTCACTCTGATTAGTAAATCGTTCTGACCACTGCCCCTAAGCAGTGGAAATGGCGAAGCCATCGGCAACGCCGGTATCCGGATTCATCGCCTGCGCTTTCGTAGCGTAGCGGAGAAAGAATCTGTCAAGATTAGGAGGATAGCAAGGTAGTGGCAATGTAAACATTTCCGACCTTGCATCCTCCGTTACCGGGCGGCTGGAGTCCGTTCCCGATGGTCACACGTCAAATCTCAAAACTCTGAAACAATGACATTCCAAAAGAAAAAGAAGGCTCCTCCGGGAGTAGAAAAGAAGTCCGGCAAGACATTCGTTGTCAGCGTTAGGCTGGACGAAGAACAGCACAAGACTGCACTTGAAAAATGCCGAAAATCCGGCAGAAAAATATCCGACTACTGGCGATGCGCTCTGCTAAACGCTGAGGTAATACAGGTTGCACGCCCCGAAGACATGGCACTTCTGCGCCAGATCGGAAGCATGGCAAACAATCTCAATCAGCTTGCCAAGAAAGCCAACGAAGCGGGTTTCAAGCTCGTGCAATGGTCGCTCGACTCGCTGAGCAAGGAGATAAAATCACTTTATTCCAAGCTGTCGCATGATTGGAAGCATCACTAAAGGGAGCTGTTTCTCCGGCTGCGTGGAGTATGTTCTCGCGCTGAAAGAGGCTAACAAGGAGGTTCGTTTGCTCTATTCCGAGGGACTGTTGACCGATACACCGAAAGATATTGTCGACGGATTCGAGTGTCAGCGGCATCTTAACAGTCGCGTCCAGCATTGGTGCGGACACATTTCTCTATCCTATTCGCCGGAAGATTCGGCACGGCTTTCAGATGAAGCCATGGTGACACTCGCGCTGGAATATATGGAGAAAATGGGCATCAAAAACACCCAGTTTATCATAGCGCGCCATCTGGATAAGGAGCATCCGCATTGTCACATCGTCTATAATCGAGTGGATAATGACGGACGATGTGTGAGCGACAGTTACGAGTATTACCGCAGCATTGCCATCTGCAAGGATCTTAAAAAGAAGTATGGTTTGACCTTCGGCGAGAACAAAGACAAGGTAAAAGTTGACCGTTTGAAAGGTCGCTCAAAGACCCGTCAGGAGATTTATCTTGCCGTCCAAGCCGCCAAGCGGACAGCAAAGGACTGGACTTCTTTTCAGCGCGAACTGGCTCAGAAAGGCATCTCCGTCAGGAAGAAATTCCGACGAGGGACGACCGACGTCGAAGGACTTTCTTACATCAAGGACGGGCAGAAGTTCAAGGCTTCACAGGTGGACCGCGACGGCAAATGTTCATACGATACCATCTGCAACGCTCTCGACCGGAACAAGAACCGTCAGGCTCAACCCTCGGCATCAGCGCCAAGACCGATGCAACAGCAGCCTAAACAGACGCCGAGCGCCGCAGCAAAAATCATCGAAGCCGGAGCCGATATTGCCGAAAGTCTCGGCAATGCTGTCGGTGGACTCTTCCAGGTCGGACCTGCCTACGAACCGGAAGAGGAGGCGTTCATCCGCGAGATGAACCGACGCAAAAAGAGAAAAACAGGCAGAAATTTGTAACACTCAACAGAGAAAAATGAAAACAGAATTTGAAAACACCCCGGAGAATTTTCTCCAAAACATCGCTGATGACCTCAGCACTATCAGCGGCACGTGTGCCGAAATCAAGGAGACGCAGCTCAACAGCGCCACTACTGACGACCTGAGCAATATGGGAACATCCATCACTTCAGCCGTCATCGAGAAAGTAGATACGATGCAGTCTTCTATCGAGACCCAGACCACAAGCGTGAAAGAAATCGGAGACAATCTGACCACATCGGTTGATAATCTTAAGACCGAAATCGCAGAAAAGATTGACAATTTCACCGCCAATCCTCCGGTGCAGAAGATTGAGAAGACCATCCGTATTGCCAAAGAATCGTGGCAGGTTTATCTCGCCATGTTCTTCTCGGTGTTCACCTTTATCCTCTTCGGAGCTACTTTCATCTGGCAGGAGTCGCGTATCGAACAGGCCCGCATCTCCGACATCAAGTATCACTACATACTGATGAACGGTGGCGTCAACTCCGAGGGTCTGGATAGCATCCAAAGCTGGTTCCGTGACCCGGAGCGCATCAAGCAAATCGAATTGGAGGTGAAAGCATACGAAGACCGTGTGCAGGAAACCGCCCGCGCCCTTGACCAGAAGCATCGCCTCGAAGAAAAAATCAACGAACTCAATTCAAAAACCAACAACAAAAACTCAAGAAAATGAAGACACTCAACAACCTCAACCAACTTCTCTCGCGTGTAAAAACCATCTTTGGCCGCAAGGCTACCTCAGCAGCCAACGCCCCACTTGAAGGGGAGCCGCCTACCGGCCTTTCGGTCGTAAGCGACCCACGCCTCAGAGCAGCCTTCGCCGACATCGAGAAATATCTTGCCGAAAACTACAGCACTCCGGCGGCCAAACTACGCTATCAGGACTACACCAACGGCGCCACACTAACCTCTGAAGATGCAACGTTTGCAGTATCGCTCGTAATCCTAACAGCCACAAACGGAGCTGCACATCTCCCCGACAACGTGTTGCTGCTCGGCGGAGTCACCTCGACCAACGATGTAAAATGGCTCACCGCAGAGTTGAAAAAGTTCACCAAATTCCTCATGCAACTCTGTCCCAAGCACCGCATCCAGCACCTCGCCTTCGCCTTCTCCAAAGACAAGCCTGACAACCCGGCCATTGTCAAAGAAGCCGAAGTCACCTGCATCCGCCTCTACTAATCCATGAATGTAGCCCGACAGAAATATCATCTTTGATAACTGTCGGGCTATTTTGTCATTTGGAATTACCAAGTGATAACTCGGTCAACAATGTCTTGTTGTTCGGCGGAGGTGCGGCGAAGGTATATACGAGTGGTTTCGATGCTCTCATGTCCCATGAGATCTGCGAGCAGTGAAATGTCGTTGAATTTCTCAAGGAAATTCTTTGCGAAGCGGTGTCGGAACGAGTGTGGATAGATTACTTTTTCGTTGAGGCCAAATTTCTTGGCATAGTTCTTCAGTTGCTGTGAGATACCTCTGGTGGTAATCCTCTCACCAAAACGGTTGAGAAATAGATATCCGGTTGTACGACCTTCAGAGTGGAGCCATTCATTAGCTTCATCGCGTAGTTTCTTCGGAATGAACAAGCGTCGAATTTTCCCACCTTTGGTGTATATGTCGTAGTAGCCCAATGCCACGTGTTCCACTTTCAGTTGCACAAGCTCGCTGACACGGGCACCAGTGGCGGCGAGAAAACGCACAACGAAATACCATGCACGATTTTCCTCCTTTTTTAACTTGTTTTTGAGGAAAGTGTAATCGGCATTGCTGATTACGTTTTCCAGATAGGAACGTTGCTGCACCTTGACTGATTTGAGTCTCAGTCGAGGCTTGTTGCAGAAGGTTAGATACTTGTTCAAAGCCTGAATACGGAGATTGACCGTTTTGGGCTTGAACGATTCTATTAGATAGGTTTTATAGAGCAACAAGTTCTTCTTGTTTAGCTCCTTGTGGCGCGAAAAGAAATCATTGACCGCATAGCAGTACGCGGCAATCGTATTCTTTGCCATGTTCCCATCTCGCAGAAAGATTTCAAAGTCTTTTGTCATGTTGTAAACCTTATTAGTGAGATTGATACTAATAAGATATAGCCAATCCATGACTTCAAGTAATTCCTATTATGAGAAGACACTCGCCACCGGCGCCGTCCGCTGCATCGACGACGAAATCCCCTTCGACATCCCACAAGGCTGGGAATGGGAACGATGGGGTAATGTTTCGTTCTCAATTCAATACGGATATAATGCTCCCGCAATTGAAAATGGGGATGTAAGAATGGTTCGTATCTCCGATATTCAGGACAATAAAGTACCTTGGCAAGGAGTGCCTTTTTGCAATATTGCAGCACAAGAAATTCCCAATTATATCTTGGAGCCCAACGATATTTTATTCGCAAGAACTGGAGGTACAGTCGGCAAGTCTTTTTTAGTAGAAAGTGTTCCGGTAAAAGCTATATATGCAGGGTACCTAATTAGAACGAGATATTCCAATGAGTTAAGTCCCCTTTACTTGAAATCCTTCATGGAGAGTTCTTTGTATTGGGAACAATTAAGGGCCGGAACAATCGCTACAGCTCAGCCTAACTGCAATGGTAAAACTTTGGGGAAAATGCTCTTACCAATTCCGCCTAAAGATGAACAAAAAAGAATTGTTTCTAAATTAACGGAACTTACTTCACTGATTGAAAATTATAGGGTGGTCGAATTTTCATTGAGAAAACTCAACGACAGTATAAATGAGTCACTAAAGAAATCAATTCTTCAAGAAGCCATTCAAGGTAGACTCGTTCCTCAGATAAAATCGGAAGGAACGGCAGAAGATTTGCTGGAAGAAATACGCGCCGAAAAGAAGCGGCTTGTCAAGGAGGGTAAGCTGAAGAAATCAGTCATCGCCAACGAAAGCCGCATCTTCCGAGGTGACGATAACAAGTATTATGAGCAGATAGGCTCTAAAAGATTTGATATAAGCGATAAAATACCATTTGAAATTCCTCAATCATGGCAGTGGTGTCGTCTTTCAAACGTTATTATACTTCTTTCTGGCCGAGATTTAGAGCCTTCGCAGTATAATGATAAGGGGTCTGGCTTTCCATATATTACTGGAGCAAGTAATTTTTCTAATGGAAATCTCATAATCAATCGTTGGACAGAATCGCCAGTAACTATATCAAAAAAAGGAGAATTGCTGATTACATGTAAAGGCACTATTGGGACTATGGCGATTAACACAGTCGGCCCTATACATATCGCTCGTCAAGTAATGAGTATGTCATCATATATTAATCCGCTGTTTCTTCGGGATTTTTTAAAATTAAAGATTCCTTTTCTTGTAAAAAAAGCGAAGAGCATGATTCCAGGTATTTCTCGTGATGATATAGAGAATTTACTAATTCCCATTCCTCCAATAACTGAACAAGGACGTATTGTGAGCCGTATCAATAATTTATCAAATCTTATCATATAATGATAAATATTGAATTATTCGACATTGCTCCTTATACGGTGGCAATGGGATTAATAATGAACATAATGCACTCTGTGTAAAATGCTTTATTGTAACTCCCTTGCATATTTTATCAATAATCCCGATACCCTTATAGTGCTCAATTAGTGACTTTAGATAATAAACATTGATTCCTGTAAAGGGCCGCACTCTGTGCAGTGCATTTTGATACCACATATCAATATTAGAAGTCCAAATTGAGCATCTTCCGACATCGCCACCTTCGCATATCAAAAGGTCCCCTGATTGAAGCTTATACTTGCATCGTTCTGATTGAGAGAATCTTGCTTTCTTAACTGTATTCATTGCTATCCCAGTCCAATAGACATTGATAGAACAGAGGTAGGGAGTAACCTCACCAGAATCCTTTCCCTTATCCAATGTTTTGCCCAATTCGCTTATTGCTATTTGAGGCAACCTAACCCAAGACCATGAATCAGGAATATTAAATAGTGGCTCTATTTCAATAATTTGCTTTCCTATCTGCTCATAATACTTGTTATCGTCACCTCTGAAGATGCGGCTTTCGTTGGCGATGGCTGATTTCTTCAGCTTACCCTCCTTGACAAGCCGCTTCTTTTCGGCACGGATTTCTTCAAGCAAACCTTCTGCCGTCCCTTCCGATTTTATCTGAGGGACGAGCTTGCCCTGAATAGCTTCTTGCAGGATTGATTTATTTAGCTTGTCTTCTATGGTATTGTTAAGTTGGTCTAATAACGTTCTTTGTTTTTCGTATTTTTCAACGATTGAAGAAATTGAAATTATTCTATCATTAATTCTAACTTGCTCTTGAATAGGGGGAACTGCTATCAAAATTGAGTTCATTTTTTCTTGATTCATTTTCGGCTGTGCGGTACCCGTAATATAGTCAACAAGAGAAATGGCGTTGATAAAATTAGATACATACCTCATTAAATCATACGAAATGAAGTCTATTACGTGTGCATGATTATTCACCCAATATCTCCCCATTGCTATGAAGGCGATCGGAGTACTTCTGTTTATAAGGTTAGCTCCATCTTCTCCTATGAGCAACAATGGCTTGTCAAATAAATATCTGTCTACCTTATCGATTACGCCTGACGCTCCATAATAATCATATATTTTATTCAGATTACTACGTTCTGAAACAGATAAAGGGATTCTCTCAGAGTCCCTATTGAAAGATAAATTGCCAAATCTAACCCACATCCATGATTCGGGTATGTCGAAGGGGATCTCGTCGTCGATGCAGCGGACGGCGCCGGTGGCGAGTGTCTTCTCATAATAGGAATTGTCCTCACCACGGTAGATGATAGTTTCGTTCTTGTCACGCTTGATTTTCTTCTCTTTTACGAGACGTGCTTTCTCAGCCCGTATCCGTTCAAGAAGGACGGACGCCGGTTCGTCATTTGGGTCTTGGGGGACGAGTTTCCCTTGAATGGCCCACTGGAGTATGCTGTTGCGAAGTTGTTTGCCCGTCATGTCAGTCGATTTCAATCTTAAATCCGAGGATGTCCTGAATCTCTTGGAGAGTCTTGTCTATCTGATGTTCAAGAGCTTTACGCTTCTTGTAGTATTCTTCAAGAAGTTGCTTGGGAGGAAGAACTTCCTCTTCTTCTTTGGGGAACTTGCATCTGTCGAAATTGCAATCGCTGGCAATCAATTCCTCAACACTGAAACAACGGGACTTCTCATCGTTATCGGCCACAATTTCCTTGCGGTCGTTCCACCACTCTGTAATGGGGGCAGTATGCTCCAGTTTCATCGATTTAGTCTTGGAGAAATGCTTATAACCCTCCGGCATATCAAGACGATAGAACCATGTCTCTTTCGTCGAATAGCCTTCGGGGGCACCTTCAGCACGCTCGTTGTTAAAGAAAACTATATTAGTGGCAATGCCAGTGTAAGGGGCAAAAATACTACCGGGCAGGCGGATTATTGTATGGAGATTGAAATCCTTGAGCAATTTGGCTCGAATAGCTAACTTAGCATTGTCAGCACCGAAAAGAAATCCATCGGGTATGATGACAGCCGCACGTCCCCCTTTTTTGAGTCGGTACATTATCAACACCATAAAGAGATCAGCGGTCTCGCTACTGCGCATATCCATCGGAAAATTCGATTTGATATTGCTCTGCGTACTGCCGCCGTATGGCGGGTTCATGGCTATTACGTCAAGTTTATCCTCAGGTTTGATGTCGGTCACATTGATTCCGAGAGAATCGCAATGCCGAATATTGGGAGCCTCGACATCGTGGAGGAGAAGATTTGTAATGGACAGCAGGTAAGGGAGAGGCTTCCACTCTTGACCTATAACGGCAGACTGATATTTCTCGCCGTCGGCTGTGGTCTCTATCTGCGGTTGCAGATGATTGAGTGCAGAAGTGAGAAAGCCGCCTGTTCCAGATGTAAAGTCGCCAAATGTCTCACCAAGTTTTGGGTCAAGAGTTTTGACCATGAAATCGGTGAGCGCACGGGGCGTGTAAAACTCACCGGCATTTCCGGCGGATTGCAGTTCTTTGAGGATACCCTCATATATATCGCCAAACATATGGCGGTCTTCCGCATCGTCAAATTCAATCTCATTTATTATGTTTATGACCTGTCGGAGCAGGACACCGTCTTTCATATACTGGTTGATGTCCTCGAACACTTCCTTGACGATAGATTGGGAGCGTGGCGTTTCACGATTTATATCAAGATTTTTCAATGACGGGAACAAATCCTCATTGACCAGTTTCAGCAAAGCATCTCCGGTGAGAGCCTCTCCATCCTTATTGTCAATGGCCCAGTTTCGCCAACGCAAATTATCGGGAATGATGGATTTGAAAGTCTTTTTCTCTTTCATCGCCTTATATTCCCATGTTTCTTCCTGAGTGTCGTAAACTTTGAGGAAGAACATCCATGTCATTTGCTCAATACGCTGGGCATCGCCGTTGATACCGGCGTCCTGACGCATTATGTTCTGGATACGCTTTACTATATTGTTGACTGCCATTGATTATGCTACTTTGTAAATTTCGTTTTCAAGTTCTGCTATTGCCTTGTTAAATTCTTCTATACCGCCGAATAATCTTATTATCTTCTGAGGCTTTCCTATTCGGTTGAAAGGCGCATGGTCGAGAATGTCTGCACTCTCGAAATTGAGTATTCCATGTTCTGCATACTTTTCAAGGAGAGCCTCCAACACTTCACGAGCTTTCCCTTCATACTTAGCAAAATAGTTGCGCTTTTTGACATTGTTAGCCCGTTCACGACGAGTAAGCGCAGGCTGGTCAAACGCCACGTGACAGATAATGTCGAATATGTCGGCTTCTGCAAGAGCCGGATTCTTCTGGCGCACAGCATCGACAAGAACGTTCAATTCCTTTAATTCTTCAACAATCGCAGCCTTACGCTCTGCCGTCGTCCACTCGTTTATAAAGTTGTCAAGAGAGGAATAATGGCTCAGAATCTGTTTCTTGGTAAAGGATGTGACAGATTCTGTCCGCATTGTCTTGCCGTCTTCACCGAGAACCGAAACTATTTCAGTCGTTATTGTCACCGGTTTACCTGCGACAATATATTTCACGTGCGGCTCATGTACGCTGCCGCCTCCGTCACCTCCACCTTTGGGATATTCCCTTTTGGGCTTGGTTGGAGGCAATGGATCTCCATCGAAATCCGGGTCTTTGAATTTCTTGGTGGCGTTACGGAAATCAAGAATTTCAAGATGCCATTTTCCTTTATCTGTGCGTAGTCGGGTGCCTCTGCCAATTATCTGCTTGAACTCAGTCATCGAACCTATCTCCTTGTCGATTACGATAAGTCCGCAGGTCTTGCAATCCACGCCCGTAGCGAGTAGCTCCGATGTCGTGACAATGGTAGGATATGGCTCATCAACGTTAATGAAATTATCAAGCTGACGTTTGCCAACATTGTCGTCACCTGTTATGCGCATAACATAGCGGGGATCCTTCTGGCAGAGATCGGCATTAAGAGTTGTGAGCAATTGGCGCATTGCCTCCGCCTCTTCAATATCAGTGCAGAAAACAATGGTCTTTGTCATCCTGCCGATATTGTGGAGCATCTTGGTTATCCGCCGTGCCACTAATTCGCGGCGAGTGGTAAACGCGATGTCGCGCCCGAAATCCTTCTGCTGATATAGGCGTTGCTCGATTATTTTTTTGAATATGTCCTTCTCATCCTCGTCAGGAGTGAATCCTTGGAGATCGAGGTCTATGTATGAATTGGTAACTCGATAAGGTGCGAGAAAACCGTCTTGTATTCCTTGAAGCAATGAATACTTGTAAATGGGTTCGCCGAAATAATCAAGATTATTGGCTCCGTTCTCAGCTTTAGGTGTCGCGGTCATGCCAATCTGTGTGGCGGACTTGAAGTATTCCAAAACCTTTCGCCATGCCGAATCATCTTTTGCGCTACCCCTATGGCACTCGTCCACTATGATAAGGTCGAAATAAGATGGTTTGACTTTCAGGAACGGGTCTGGCTCACCATCCTTTCCGACAAGCTGGTGATACAGAGCTATGTATATCTCGAAGGATGTGTCAATATCGCCCTCCTTGACCTTGCACATGATCTTTTTGAACGGTTTGAAGTCCTGCGTCATGGTCTGGTCAATCAGAATATTGCGGTCGGCGAGATAAAGGATTTTCTTTTTTGCCTTCGATTTATGCAGACGATGTATTATCTGAAATGCAGTATATGTCTTGCCTGTGCCGGTAGCCATCACTATCAGCACTCGTTCCTGCCCTTTGGCTATGGCTTCGACAGTCCTGTTGATTGCTATCCTCTGATAATAACGTGGCTCATGCGAATAGGCATCGGAATAATACGGAGTGTCAACAATGTTCTGTTGCTCCATCGTCAGTTTCTTATGATTGAGAAATCTGATATGAAGTTCATCCGGAGTAGGGAATTTGTCAATATCAATAGTTGTTTCCTTACCCGTTAGAAAATCATGCTCGACGAAAGCCTCACCGTTGGAACTATATGCAAAAGGAACGTCAAGAATTTCAGCGTATTCAATTGCCTGTTGCATCCCACCTCCGACCGGTTTGCTTGCGTCTTTGGCCTCAACAATGGCGATTGGCTGATTATTATGTCCGAACAAAAGATAGTCTGCCCGCTTCTTTGCCTTGCGGTCATGTACGTTTCCATCGAATATGACACGACCGTCCGTGAAGGCATATTCCATACGGACGTGTTGCTTGTCCCACCCTTTCTGCTCAATGGCAGGAGTGATGTAGCGGTGCTTTATGTCCTCTTCTGTCAGGCTCTTATCTATCATAGCTGCTGTGGCTCAACTTCCGATAACATACTATTATCGGAAGATTGCAAAATTAGCAATTAATTTTTGAACAGAGGGTGTGATTTTAGGGAAATTTCACTTCTGTCTCGAAAATTCTTAGTAACTTTGAGTTCTAATTCAGATAATTCACAACTATGATAATTTCCAACAATCAGGCTATTGCCGACATATTAAAATCCATCGACGAAGGCAAGACGCAGCTTCCCGACTTTCAGCGCGGCTGGGTATGGGAGGATCAACGCATCCGTGCCTTAATTGCAAGTATTAGCAACGGTTATCCAATCGGTGCAGCTATGTTTTTGCAGACAGGTGGTAACAATGTTCACTTCAAGGCTCGTCTGTTTGAAGGAGTTGACAAATCTAAGGCCGATGTCAATCCCGACACTTTGGTACTCGACGGTCAGCAACGTAATACTTCTATCTATCGTTCGCTATATTCCAAAAAGCCAGTGGAAACCACCGACTCCAAGAAAAAGCCCATCAAACGATATTACTACATTAACATACCTAAGGCTCTTGACACTCTTGTTGACCGAGTGGATGCAATTGTGTCGGTGCCAGAAAGTCGTATCGTTACTACAGACATCGGACGCACAATAGTGCTTGATCTTTCCTTACCGGAGAAAGAGTATGAGAACCATTATTTCCCTCTTAATCTGATTTTTGACAACGTCGGTATGATGCAGTGGCAAATGCAATATGCCATGTATCACAACAACGACGTTGAGATTTTCACACAATGGACTCAATTCTTCAATACCATTGTGGCCCCTATGTCGAAGTATCAGATTCCTGTCATAATGATTGGCAACGACGTCCCTAAGGAAGCTGTTTGTCAAGTATTCGAGAATGTCAATCAAGGAGGTGTTTCTCTGACTGTTTTTGAACTTGTCACTGCGACTTTCGCGGCAGACAACTTTGAGCTTCGCAAGGACTGGGATGCTATATGGAATATACTTGGCAAGAATCAACTTCTCAACTTCAAGGGCCAAAAGCCTTTTGAAGGTACTGATTTCCTTACAGCCATCACTTTACTGACCAATTATCTTAACAAGATAAACTCGCAGGACACCCGTGGTATAAGCTGTAAGAAGAAAGATGTGCTTCGTCTGGACTATAACGACTATGCGACCAATCGTAACCGACTCCTCGAAGGTCTCTCTGAAGCAGTGAAATTTATCAATGAGCAATGTATCTATACAGCGATCGATCTTCCGTACACTAGTCAGCTGATACCACTCTCCGTACTTTTTGCTATCGACAAAAATCTCTGGTTCTCGGCTCACAACCGCCGCAAACTCGAAATGTGGTATTGGTGTGGAGTGTTCGGCGAACTATATGGAAGTGCCAATGAGGGTCGATACGTTAACGATGTCGTTGGCATGATTGAGTGGATTAGTAATGACGATGCATTGCCTGATACAGTGCTGCGTTCTAATTTCCACGCATCACGTCTACAACAACTCTACACCCGTAACTCAGCTGCTTACAAAGGCGTCATGGCTTTAATACTCAAAGCAGGTGCCAAGGACTTCTTGAAAGGAACGGATATGAGCCACGCCACTTATACGCTCGAATATACCGACATTCACCATATTTTCCCACAACATTACTGCGAGAAGAAAGGAATCGATCGGGTACGTTGGAACTCTGTTATTAACAAAACGCCCATCTATGCCCGCACTAACCGCATCATAGGCGGTTATGCGCCATCTCAGTATCTTTCAAGCCTTGAAAGAAACCATGCCGCTGACCCCGTACAGCTCAATGAAAGCCTCGCTTCACATCAGATTGATGTCAATGCTATCCGCGTCGACGACTTCGATACCTATTACTCTAAGCGCCAACAGGCTCTTCTCGACCTCATAGAGAAAGCAACTGGGAAAGAGGTAAGTGGACGAGAAGAACCGCAAGCAGCCATGTCGCAATACGACATAGCCGAAATGGAAACCAACGAAGAATAAGCCATGCTAACAGTTTTTCCCGATAATATTAGTTCATCTATTTCGTCTATCAGTTCTAATCGTGCAAACGCGATATGCTGTAATGATGAACAAAACGCAGATATCGAATCTGACAACGTTTTGTTCAAATCGTTGTTAAGCTTCTATGCGAGAAACGGGATCTACTCGCAGTTATGGAAAAATCCCCAAATCCAAGCCTACGGGCACGGAAAACATATTCCACATTTGATGGTTATGACACCACAATGATTGCCGTCTAACAGTAAAACATTTATAATGACAGATACAGCAACCCAAGCTCAATCTCTTTTCAGAACTGCCGCCATTTTCTATGGGAATGACCCAGCTAATTATGGTAGTTCTAATGTGCGTAATATTCAGAAGTTAGTTGAGTCTTCTTTATATCATTCACCTAAAGAGGGAATGACAACACATGAGATTTCCGAGTTTATTAGAAATAATTACTTGTTAGATATCGATGACTTAGAGATCACCAGTATCGTGGCGAACCCACGTAATTCCGATCGATATATACAGTTAACGAATCGAAATGTTACCCATTTCGTACTTTCTCAGAAAAGACGTATGTCCATTGAGGCAACCCAGACCTCCAAGAGTCTTGATACATATATTGATGAATACATCCTTATGGAATCTTTAGCGAGCGAAGCAAAAGATACCATAATACAATACTTATACAGTATCTTTACCTCCAATTTGGAGAGTTTTAGGAGATTGTTTCAACTAAAGAAAGCTGCGTCACTCGCCATTGACATCAGTCAGGACTACTCTGATTCAGAAGCAAAATTTATCAACGGGTTTCTTCTTTGGAACAATCAAGATAAAGATCAGGCTATTTTTAATTTTGCGAGTTACGCCTTAGAATATTGCATGATAACCAATCGTAAGGATTCTACGAATATCAATCAACAATTAGGGCTAAAGGAATTCTATATTGACACCAACATTGTTTATCGAGCTATTGGATTAAATGGAGAAGATCGAAAACAACGAACCCTCCAATTGTTAGAAAAATTACAAGCAACAAATTGCAAATTGCACATATCAACCGAAGCGAAAGCAGAATTAATAGCATCATTAAACGACAAATTCGAAAAACTCAGAAAAAACCACAATCCGGCAGTAAAATCCAAAGTGTTTCAGGAATTTGTAACATATGATGATATTTACAGTGCCTACCATCGTTGGTGTGTCGGTCGAGTAAACACATCCGTGGATTTATTTGGAGCATATGTTCTTGCTAATTTTGACGATCTACGAAAGAAATACTCAATCCAAACAGATGGAGATTGCCCATTTGATAGAGCTGAGAAGGATGATGTTCTAAATAAAATGGCGAGCGACATAAAGTCTTATTCAAAACGTAAAAGTCTATCTATGGCTTTACACGACGCATTGAATGTTTTATGGGTAGAATTGAAAAGATTGCCTAACCAAATTTCGGTTTTTTCAGCTAAACATTTCCTGTTGTCATCTGATAAAGGACTAAGATGTTGGGATGTTGTCAGAAATTATGGCAATAGCCCACGAATCGTAATTCATCCATCAGAATGGTTAAGTCTTATTTTAAGATATTCTCATAGAACTGCCGATGATTTCAAATCGTTCATAAGTTTTCTCACTCTTAGAAACAACGAGGCACCAATGAGCAATGAAGAACTCAACATTGCAATTAGTGCAATCGCTGAAATAGCCGAAGATATCGATGTTCAACAAACAGTTTGTGAGAACCTTTTGAAAATTTCTTTCGATAGGAGAGAAAAAGCTCTAACAGAAAGTACAATTCGCGATTTAGCAAAGGTTGAAGCTGAGCGTGAATTAGAAAAACGACTTAAACAGGCAAACGAAGAAAAAGAACATATTTCTGCAGCTTATGCGGCTTTAACGGATGAAAATTCTTTATTAAAAGACGACATCCAATCGCAGAAATCCATTGCTGATAAACAAATTAATGATCTTGCTCTTCAAAATGAAACATTACAACGCGAATCTTCAGAATCAAAACAAAAAGATAAAGCGATGATTGACGAACTAAAGGAAAAATTACGTCAAAGTGAGGAAGGTCGAAAAAGAGAACAAGAGGAATATAAAATTTATAAAGCCAATCGGATAATCAATAACTGGATTATCGCAAGAGTCCTAATTGCTATTATCATAGGTGCTTCGGTTGTTATTTATTTACTTGCATCAGAAGAGGGTGATTGGCTATATAGTCTTAAACGATGGATTAATAGTAGTGAAGACTTGGCTGACTTTGTTAAAAATGGGCTAACTTCAATTTTCGGTATTGCCGCTCTGGTTATATTCCCATGGAGACCATTGTTCAAAAAAATATTCAAAAGAAGTGCTTCACTAGGTTCATTTGAATAATAATATTATCAATCCTAATGTCTGAATTTGACGAATACATAGTCCACGGAGAACCTGGGCAGAAGGAGAAGGCTGACGCGTGGCAGACAGCTATCGGCCTTCAGGATGTGGATGGGCTGAAAGTTTCAGCTTATCTGCTTGACACTGCGCGTCAGCATATTGAGGGAGACATATCCATAGATGAGGCTCGTGAACGCATCAAGGTGTATTATGAGACTAAATCTGGTCATGATGAAGTTGATGAAGAAGGAGATAAGGCATCTGCCAATATCGCTAAGATTCTGAGTGAACCATCGTTTGCATTTTCAATAGTAGGGCTTACATCTATACATCGGCGCATATTTGAAGGCATATTCAAATTTGCCGGTCAATTACGCACGGTAGAATTGAGTAAAAAGGAATGGGTTCTTGGCGGTAATGCCTCTGTAAGCTACCAACCGGCTGTAGACCTCCGAGAAGCCATAGAATATGACCTCGCTCGCGAAAAGGAATTTGATTACTCTTCTCACCCTATTTCAGAAATTATCAATCACTTGGCTCGGTTTATTGCTGACCTGTGGCAGATACATCCTTTCAGGGAAGGTAATACCCGCACGACGGCCGTATTCCTTATAAAGTACCTCCGCTCAATGGGCATTCCGGCAACCAACGATATGTTCAAGGAACACTCATGGTATTTTCGCAATGCACTTGTCAGAGCCTCATATAAAGGACTGAATATCTCGCCTACCACCGAATTTGTAGAGCGATTCTTGCGCAACGTTATTCTTGGCGAAAAGAATGAGCTTCGCAACCGCGATATGCTTGTTGGTGCTTCGCTGCCTAAGACCATGCCCCAAAGTATCAAGGCGCCTAATCCAAAGTCTCAATTTGACGCTTTGAATTGCACTTTGGAAGAGTTAGCCGTACTAAAGACTATCGAGGATAATCCTAAAATCACCCAGACTGATATTGCCAAATCCATAAAGAAATCGGCATCCACGGTCAAACGTATCACCTCAGGTCTAGTCGAGAAAGGCATCCTTATCCGCCGCAACGGACGCCGCAACGGATGGTGGGAAATCCAAACATATAAAGTACATTTGTAGTGATGGATACAAATCTTGACATACAGATAGATGACGCTCTGAATGCTTATCGGGCTTCGGGAGTCGAGGAGCAGGTGGACTATCAGAAGTTCTACCTCTATTCCATCGTGACCCACTCCACAGCGATTGAGGGTTCTACCGTCACCGAGATAGAGAATCAGCTTCTTTTCGATGAGGGTATTGCTGCCAAGGGTCGATCGCTGACCGAACAGATGATGAATGTCGATTTGAAGGACGCTTATCTTTATGCTTTCAGAATAGCCTCTGAAAATCCGAAATATACGCCTCAGTTATTGCAACAACTATCAGCTCTGGTAATGCGCCGTACCGGAAGTGAATACTTCACTATTGCCGGACATTTCGATTCATCGAAGGGAGAGTTCCGTCTATGTAATGTCAGTGCAGGCATCGGCGGAAGGAGTTATCTCGCATATAATAAGGTTCCTCGCGCCGTGGACGATTTTTGCAGGTGGCTCAATGAAGAAATTACTAAAGCGGATAGAACCAATATTGCGGCATGTTATCGTCTTAGTTTTGAAGCCCATTTCCGGCTGGTAACCATTCATCCGTGGGTTGACGGCAATGGTCGAACAACCCGACTGGTGATGAATATGATTCAACGTCAGTTAGGCCTAATTCCTTCTATAGTCAGAAAAGAAGACAAGGGAGAATATATCCAGTCTCTTGTTGACAGCCGTGAGAATAACGATTCGACAATCGCACAGGACGTTATGCTCCGTCACCATATCGCCAATCTTAACCGCCGAGTTTTGCAGTTTCAAGAAAATGACACTGTAAATACGCAAAGTGACACTGTAAATGATACCGCAAACGCAAATAATGACATTGTAACAGGACTAAAGAAATCCCTGCAAAAAGTATATACTGCCATTCTAAACAATCCGGAGATTACACATTCTGAAATAATGGAGACTCTTCATATTTCAGAATCCACAGCTAAACGAGCTACCAGAGACCTTAAAAAACTTGGCTACATTGCGAGACAGGGTTCAGACAAAACGGGCAAGTGGATAATTCTGAAATAACACCTGCCAAGTAACATTATCGGCATAGTAACACGGTATAAAGGTCATTGGTCAGAGAGATAAGTGACTAAGATAAGTTCATTATTCATTGCTCAACATATCATATAATAAATATTTTTACTATCTTTGCGGTATCATAAGATAGATTGAGTATGGCTAAGAACACTATGGGGACAAAGTTGCCCCGGAAATTGGAGCAGAAAATGGCTCTTATGGGTGAGCAGATTAAGCTTGCCCGGTTGCGTCGCAACCTCTCGATTGCGCAGGTTGCGGAACGTGCGACTTGTTCGCCTCTCACAGTGAATCGCATCGAGAAAGGCTCGCCCACAGTCTCAATCGGCATCTATGCCCGTGTTCTTTATGCTTTGCAACTTGATGACGATCTACTTTTGATTGCCAAAGAAGACACCCTTGGACGCAATTTGCAGGACTTGAATCTGAAACATCGCCAACGTGCATCTAAAAAGGAATAAGCCATGAAGAAACTATTTGTGTATGCCGACTTTGACTGGCTGGAGACGCTTCAACTGATAGGCGAGCTTTCCTGCGACTCGGTGCGCGGCAGTGAGACATACGGCTTTTCGTATGATAAAGAGTGGCTTGCCAAATATGGCGATGTTTTTCTCAGTGAGGATTTGCAGAATTATACCGGCATCCAATACACCCGACCGGAGCACGATATTTTCGCTTGTTTCTCGGATGCTCTACCCGACCGCTGGGGACGCACATTGCTGCACCGCCGGGAGCAGATTGCAGCCGCCGATGAGAAGAGAGCCGTGCGCAGACTGACTTCCTTCGATTATCTGACGGGAATTGACGATGCTTCACGCATGGGCGGTTTCCGATTTGCCGAAACTTCCGAAGGGAAGTTCATCAACTGTGAGGAAAGCCTCCGTGTGCCGCCATTGGCGAATGTCAGAGAACTGATGCGGGCAGCTCATGAGATTGAACTAAGCGAGGAGAAACATCTGTTGCCGTCAAAGAAATGGCTGGCGCAATTGTTACACCCCGGAACGTCCCTCGGAGGTGCCAGACCGAAGGCATCTGTCATTGATGAGGACGGCAGTCTGACAGTCGCGAAATTTCCATCGCGCAAAGATGATTACGATGTTGCCCTGTGGGAGCATTTCTGTCATATGATGGGACGCAAGGCCGGACTGAATGTTGCTGAGACACGGACAATCAATGGAGAAGATTATCACATTCTACTCTCAAAGCGTTTCGACAGAAACAGCGACAGCAGACGAATACATTTCGCCTCTGCATTGACTCTGCTCGGACTCACTGACGGCGATAACGCTTCAACCGGCTACGGCTACACCGACATAGTCGATTTCATAGTTCAGCACGGGAGCAATGTCGAGCAAAACTTAGAGGAACTCTATCGCCGCGTGGCATTCTACATCATTGTCGGTAACTCCGACGACCACTTCCGCAATCACGGCTTTCTCCTGACACGCAAAGGTTGGGAACTATCTCCGGCATACGACATCAACCCGACTCTCGCTGACAATCAAAGTCTGCTGATTAACCGTTCCACTAACGAATCAGATCTTAATATCCTATTGGCATCCGCTGGAGATTACATGCTTTCATC
>ERZ808054.559-NODE-559-length-32492-cov-4.639334_pt1 | contig 32492 bp, 24 predicted proteins | sample MGYA00380201_ERZ808054 | MGnify/ENA primary metagenome ERZ808054 (study PRJEB31490, sample SAMN06133419) | mouse gut metagenome | isolation source: Z5_2 | host: mice | place: China: Chengdu | collected 2015-05 ...
GAACACAAAAGAAAAAGAAATTGTGATCAACACCAAAACATGGACATGCTTTAACCGTACCATGGTGGACGCCATCAAAAACAGGTCGGACGTAACGGTAATCGTAAATTATGTTTACCAGGGCAAACCTTATGTACTGACGATTCCCGCAGGCACGGATTTAACCCAGCTTGTGGATGAAAACGGATTTGTAGGCTTCCGGTACATTGAAAAAGTCCTCAATGAAAAAAAATAATTCCGGCAGCATATGTTACCGGAATCCATAAAGGCATAACCTATCAAAAAAGCCGTTTCCATTCTTATCCAAGGTTTCACGACCTTTGGAATGATGGAAACGGTTTTTTCTTTCCACACTTTTTCCTGCCGGTAAACGGCTACGCTTTGTAAAGAACCCTCTTAAAATTCTTCTTTCCCCTCTTTAATACGATACCGTCACCCGTAAGCTGCCCTTTTTCAAAAGAAGCCTTAATGTCCGTAATTTTCTCCCCATCCACGGTAACGCCTCCCTGCTCCACCGCGCGGCGCGCTTCGGAGCGGGACGTTACGAGACCGGAAGCCACCAGCATGGTCAGGATGTCGATGCTTTCTTCCGTAAAATTCTCATCCTTCATCTCGGCGGTCGGCATGTCAGCCGCATTTCCACCGGTAAACAGCGCCTTTGCGCTTTCAAGCGCCCTGGACGCTTCTTCTTCCCCGTGTACCAGCTTGGTTAATTCAAAAGCAAGAATTTCCTTCGCTTTATTCAGTTCGCTTCCCTGCCATTTATCCATTTCGTCAATCTGCTCCAAAGGCAGGAAGGTCAGCATACGGATGCAGTTCATGACGTCTGCGTCGGGCAAATTCCTCCAATACTGGAAAAATTCAAAAGGAGACGTCTTATCCGGGTCAAGCCACACTGCCCCTTTCTGTGTTTTTCCCATTTTATTTCCTTCGGAATTCAGCAAAAGCGTAATGGTCATGGCATAAGCATCTTTACCCAGTTTACGGCGGATTAATTCCGTACCGCCCAACATATTGCTCCACTGGTCGTCACCGCCAAACTGCATGTTGCAGCCGTATTTCTGGTATAACACATAAAAGTCATAACTCTGCATAATCATGTAGTTAAATTCCAAAAAGCTCAGCCCTTTTTCCATCCGCTGTTTATAGCATTCCGCCGTCAACATACGGTTCACGCTGAAATGTGCCCCCACTTCCCGGAGCACTTCAATATAATTTAAGCCCATCAGCCAGTCCGCATTGTTTACCATAAGCGCCTTGTCTTCCGAAAAATCGATGAATTTACTCATCTGTTTCTTAAAGCAGTCACAGTTATGCCGGATGGTCTCCGGCGTCATCATGCCGCGCATGTCACTCCTTCCGGAAGGGTCGCCCACCATCGCCGTTCCTCCACCAATCAGCGCAATCGGCTTGTTTCCCGCCATCTGAAGCCTTTTCATCAGACAGAGTGCCATAAAATGCCCCACATGGAGACTGTCTGCCGTCGGGTCAAAGCCGATGTAAAACGTAGCCTTACCGTTGTTCACCAGTTCCCTGATTTCCTCCTCATCCGTGAGCTGCGCAAGCAGCCCCCTCGCTTTCAGTTCTTCAAATACTTCCATTTTTCTCTCCTTTCCGTTTCATGCCATCTTCCTGCACTTTACCATTTTCCTTTTATGGGCGTCCTCCACCCATGCGCCGCCTTTGCGGCATATTTCCTCTGCATGGGGCTGTGCATAAAAAAAACGCCCTAACCAAATAGGGCGGGATAAACCGCGGTACCACCTATATTCACAAACGGCTCACGCCGCCTGCCTCAGCAAGTACGATCCTCCGCTTCCTTCCGCCAATACGACAGAATACTTCCACGGACAACGATACTCCTCCACCATAACGCGGGGAAACACGTCACAGCCTACTAGGGATACACCATATATGGAATACGCCGGTGTACGGTCCCATTCTGCCATGCAGCTCCCGGATGTATTCATAAACAGATTCCCCTGCACCTCTCATCTGCCGGTTACTTTCTGTAGGTTTCCCTGCTTACTACTTGTTCCGTTCCAAGCCTTTTATTTTTTGAATTAACAGCATTTTAACTTATTGTTGGAAATTTGTCAACGGATAATTTCCCAAGTTTACATATAGTAACAGTTCAGGTTAAACGGTTATTTTTACATCCCTCATTTATTCACCATCAGCTTCACCATCGCCTGGTTCAACCCATCCACCGTCAGCTTATACATGGGAAAGATATTTTTTATGGCGGTTTCCGCTTCCCTCCACGGGGCATTGCCCGGCGCCATCTTCGGATTCATCCAGACAATTTTCTTATAATGTTTCTTCATCAAAAGCAGCCAGTCCATACCGGACAGCCCGCCGTTTGGTCCCCTGTAATTTCCCGTAGTGGAATACAGTTCCTCCGGCGCCATCGCCGCATCCCCAACGATTATCACTTTATAATCGCTGTCCAGATTCCGGAACATCCATTCCGTGTCAATCCAGTCGCCGTTTTCACACTCCGGCGTTTTATGTAATTTACTGTAAATACAGTTATGGAAATAGTAAGTCTTTACGTCCTTATAATGGTTGGACTTATGCACGGACTGGAACAATTCGTTTAACAGCGTGGTATACGGAATCATCGTACCGCCGGAATCCATGAGAAGCAGCAGTTTCACCGAATTTTTCCGCGGCTTTTCCATCACAATCTGCAGGCATCCGCCGTTGTTGCATGTCTTATCGATGGTGCCGTCAATGTCAAGCTCCGTCTTCGGGATATCCAGTTTGGTGGAAAACTGGCGCAGGCGGCGCAGTGCCTGCATAAACTGGCGGTTGTCAATAATCTTGTCGTCCCTGAAATCCCTGTATTTCCTGGCGCCCACCACGGAAAAAGCAGACTGGTAACCGGTTGTGCCGCCCACGCGCACGCCGCCTACGTTTCCGCCCGTATTTCCGAACGAAGTCTTCCCCATGGTACCGATCCAGTAGCTTCCGCCGTTATGCTCGCTGTCCTGGTCCTTTAACCGCTGCCGGAACTTCTCCTCCACGTCTTCTTTATCAATCTGGACTTCTTCCATCCGGTTTAAGTGATCTCTCGCCTCCTCATGGGCGAGTTCCATCATGTCGGATTTGTCCAGCCAGCGCAGCATTTGGGACGTGATTTCATCGTCCGACTGGATACCTTTAAACTGCTGTTCAAAGGCAAGGTCAAATTTATCATACTCCGTCTCGCTTTTTACGAGAATCATCCTCGCCACATAATAAAATTCCGTCAGGCTGCTTCCGCAAAGCCCCTTATCCAAAGCCTCCTGCAGCGTCAGCCATTCGCTTAACGTCACATTCAGCCCCTTTGCCTTTAACGTATCAAAGAACTTGACAAACATTCTTCCTGCCTTTCCGCAGACTGCCGTTCCTCTGCTCCATTGCCCGATTCTGTCCCGCCGGCGTTTCCATTACCTGCCCCATTCATTCCCTTCCTATCTGACACTTCCCCTGACGGTCTCCAAATCCTCGTCCTTCTTCACGATAACACCCACAAAAGGCAGCTCCTTTTTAATTTTTTCCAACGGAATCCCGCCGATTTGGAGTGCATTGACCCAGTCAATCAATTCCGAAGTGCTCGGTTTCTTACGCACGTCTTTCAGGGAACGAATCCAATAAAAGACATCCATCGCGTTCTTTAACAGGTTTTCTTCAATCTGCGGGAAATGGGTCTTCACGATTTCCTCCATCAGTTCCTCATTGGGGAAATCAATATAGTGGAAAATGCACCGGCGCAAAAATGCATCCGGCAGTTCCTTCTCCGCATTGGATGTTATAATTACAATAGGTCTGTGCTTCGCCTTCACGGTCCGCTTTGTCTCATGGATGTAAAACTCCATCTGGTCCAGCTCCCACAACAGGTCATTGGGAAATTCCAAATCCGCCTTATCGATTTCGTCAATCAAAAGCACCACCTGTTCCTCATCGTCAAAGGCTTCCCCCAGTTTGCCCAGCTTAATGTACCGGGCGATGTCGTCCACGCCTTCCTCGCCGAACTGTCCGTCATACAGCCTTTGGATTGTATCATAAACATACAGCCCTTCCTGCGCTTTCGTCGTGGACTTAATGTTCCAGATTATCAGCTTCTTCCCCAGCGATTTTGCCACTGCCTCCGCCAGCATCGTTTTCCCCGTTCCCGGTTCCCCTTTAATCAAAAGGGGCTTCTGCAGGGCAATCGCCACATTCACACTCGCCATCAGCTCCTCCGAAGCCACATATTCCGCCGTACTCCCAAATCCCTGTTTTACTTCACTCATCCTTCTCCTCTTTCCGTGCCTGTCCTGCCGCACAAAATATTTTCCGCCTATTCCACGTGCCTGAAAATCCCATCCCGCTGCTAAAACACGTCTCACGGAACCCGGAACCTGCACGCTCCATGGCTTCATTATAACATTCCAAAACAAGTTATACAACATCATTCTCCCTTGCCAGGGGAAATCAGTAACCGTTCAGCCTAAAATGTTATGTTCGCAGGTGGGGCTTTCTAATTGTTCCCGAAGGGTGGTTTATGACTAAGGCGGCGAAACTCCTCACTTTGTTTGTCAGACAACGCCGCCTAATGCGGTCATAAACCACCCTTCGGGAACAATTAGAAATACCGCCATTTTTTGAAACAGGTTTTGAACAGCTACCGGCAGGGACCCCCAGGGTGGCAGGGACAAAACGGGCAGGGGGTTTTGCTCTTAGCTTCTGCTGGATATCAAAAAATGTAATGCGTACACCACCGCTCTTTTTTACCCAGCACGGGAGGGAATTCTTTACGGAGCGGCGGCAGCGGGAGTGCCTGTCCCGGATTTTCCGTGCTTCGTTTCCGGCGGGAGTTTCTTAGCAGAATGCGGATACTTAAGGGAATACCGTTCATAAAATGAACGGTTGTGCAAGGATGCACGGTTTAGCCCGATTCGGCATGGATGCCGATAGAGGGTGTCCCGTAGCCCGTGGAAGCCTGCGCCATTCTGCTTAGAAATTCCCAGCCGGAAAAAGCGCACGGAAAACCGGGACAGGCACTCCCGCTGCCGCCGCTCCGTAAAGAATTCCCTCCCGTGCGTCCGCTTCCGAACATAACATTTCAGTCTGAACTGTTACGATACTCAAAAGTATCCTCCAATGCCGACCGGTTCCTTCTGCCGCTTCACACGCAAATCGATTTCCCCAATATCATTTATTCAAAGTCCATCCAAGTTCCCCCATCCTTTCGTTATCATATATACTGACCGCACCTATATGTCTGCCCCCAAAAAAACAATGCTCTTGCCGATTCCCCCCATCAGGAGTATAATACCCTTATTCAAAAACCACGCCCTGTCATAACCCAATTTTACCCTCCCGCGATTGCCCCCACCATAACCGTACACAGCATGGAAAGGAGTTTTTTGCCGTCCGCCGGCGCCGGCACTGTCTCCCCGGTTTTTCCGTGCTTCGTTTTCGGCGGAGTTTTTCTTGGCAGAATGCAGACACCCAGGGGGAAATGGGCAGGGATGCCCATTTCAGTCCGATGCGGCAGGGATGCCGCTTGAGGACGGCCCGCAGCCTATGAAACCCATGCCCATTCTGCTTAGAAAAACCCACCGAAATAAGCGCACGGAAAAACCGGGGAGACAGTACCGGCGCCGGCGGACGGCAAAGAACTCCTTTCCGTGCGTCCGCCCACAAACCCACAATATAAATACCCAGAAAGGAAAATTCACATGACCAAAAGCAAACACACACCTAAACTCCTTCCCCTCCTGCTGACCCTTCTCCTTCCCCTCCTTTCCGCCTGTGCTTCCAGCCAGCCCCTGCCGGAAATCACGGACGAAAACCTTACCGTATCCACCATTACCATCCCCGGCATCTCCCGCGAATATAATCTCCTGTTCCTGACCGATACGCATATCGTCCTTCCCGATGAATCCACCGGGGAAATCCGGGATTATTCCGCGGAAAGACTGTCGCATTTTACCAATGACAGCGGTTATATATCCTCCGGACTTTTTTCCTCCTGGATGGAATATGCCAACCGGACAAAACCGGACGCGCTTTTACTCGGCGGCGACATCATCGATTCGCCTTCCCCCGCCAACCTGGAATTCCTGGATGCATCCCTGAGCAAACTAAACATTCCCTACCTCTATACCGTAGGCAACCACGACTGGACCTATCCCTGGGAATACATGACCGAAACGGGAACTGCACAATATCTTCCTCTGCTCGCTCCCTATATGGAAAACAATACCGCCATTCACACGCTGGAAACAGAAGACTTTATCTTAGTGGCAGTGGATAACAGCAGCAACCAAATCCATCCCGGTTCCCTGGAAGAATACCGGCAAATCCTTTCCAAAGGAAAACCCGTCATTGTCCTGCTCCATGTCCCGCTTTACACAGAGGACCTTTTTGCCAAAACTTCCGGCGTATGGACCAACGGCGCCGTCCTTGGCGGAGGGGTGCACGGCGGAATTTATCCGAACGATATTTCTGCGGAATTTATCTCTCTAACCACCGCCGCAGACAGCCCCGTAGCCGCCATTATTGCCGGACATGTCCACCTTCCCGATGAATCTGCGGTGGACGGGGAAAAAAATATTCCGCAGATTGTAGGTGATGCGGGCTACAAAGGAAAAGGCATGTCCATCCGCATCCTGCCCGCCGGAACGGCTGCTCCGTAACCGTGCCCCGGATGCAGAAAACATTCCAGAAGCATGCCCCGGACGCAGCACATTTTTGCTGCGCCCGTAAAAACCACCCATAAAAAAGTCACAGATTTCGACAACTTTTCATAAGATATAACAAAACACTGATTGAGGAATTTCTTATGTACTTGTTCTTCGGAATCTTTTTTTTGGTACTCCTCTTTTTCTTCTTCCTCAACCACTGGCGCAGGAAGAAGATTATCACAAAAGTCCGCTGTATGTGCATGAAAGAAAAATGCCGTATTCTGGATGAACTGATTGCCCCCTTCGGCTATGCCTACCTGCCGGCACAGGATATCTTCACCTCCCGTCTCGACGTATGGCAGAGGGATTTCGGCTACTGTACCCTTTATGATAAAACGGCGTTCCGTTTCAACATGATCTTCGACTGCCTTCCCGTATACTTCAATTATGAAGGGAAGACATGGCTGCTGGAACTGTGGAAAGGCCAGTATGGCATCAATACGGGAGCAGAAATCGGGGTCTACTATGCAGACCGTATCCTGGAGCCCGGGGAATACAAAAGCACACTTTTCCAAAGTGTGGAAGACTGCGATATGCCTGCACTTTCCTTCCGGCTGTTCCGCAAAGGCGTACAGATTGCCGATGTATGCGCAAGACACTGGTGGCTGACCGCCTTTTCCATGGGACGCTTCTCATGGCCGGCGGATTTGTACCTGCGGGCATGTATTACATTCGCCACACATTCCATGGCACATGCCTTCGTGGACGGACTGGTCAAAGCCGGATACAATCGGGAAGATATTTGTATGGACTGCCACACCGTCACGTTCTCCTTTACAAAATCCGCAATGCACTGGAACTGCCTTGACCGGATTTGGGTACGGATTGCCCAATGGGTAAACCGTTTTTGGTGCAGGGTATATCTGTTCGTAACAAGACCTTTCTGCCTTTCCATAGACAGAATCCTCTATCTGTACTATTACCTCCCTGCCGCCTTCCGCAAGATGCTCCGCATCAGGAAATATAAAAAGAAGAAAAGGGGTTAAGGAAATGGGTTACTATTCCCGTCTTTCCAAGTCCTTTGAGGGAGCGCTGCGGCTCCCTCTTACGGACCGTTCCAAATACGTTCTCATCAGCGACTGCCACCGCGGTACCGGTTCCAACAACGATAATTTCTTAAGAAACCAAAACCTGTACTTTGCCGCCCTGCAGCATTATTATAAAGCAGGATATACCTATATCGAACTTGGTGACGGGGACGAACTTTGGGAAAACCGCAGTATGAAACAAATCATGGAAGCGCACGGCAACGTCTTCTGGCTGCTTTCCCGTTTCCAGGAGCAGGAGCGGCTTTATATGCTTTACGGCAACCATGATATGGTGAAAAAAAATGCAAAATACACAAAAAAATGCTGTAATACCTGCCAATGCCATCCGGCGGATTATCCCAATCCGGACGCTTCTTCCGCATACCCCAGCCTTTCCGGTCTGACTTTTTACCCTGCTATTATATTGGAAAACCATTTATCCTGCGGCAGAAACTGTCCCACAGGGTATACCAATCCGCCCATGGACCTTTATCTCACCCACGGACACCAAACCGACCTGTTTAACTCCACTTTCTGGAGGCTTTCCCGTTTCCTCGTCCGCTATTTGTGGAAGCCCCTGGAGCGGTTCGGCGTCTTAGATCCCACCAGTGCCGCTAAAAATTACACAAGAAAGCATAAGGCGGAAGAACGGCTCCACCATTGGGCAGAGCAGGAAAACCACATCCTGATCACCGGACACACCCACCGTCCCACGCTTTCCGAACAGGATAAATACTATTATAACAGCGGAAGCTGCGTCCACCCCCGCTGCATCACCTGCCTGGAAATCGAACGCAGGCACATCCTTCTCGTGAAATGGACGCTTGCCGCAAAACCAGACATGACCCTTTATGTATCGCGTGAGGTGATTGCCGGTCCGGTGTGGCTGGACCGGTAAACGGCAATCCAAACCCGATTTTTATTCACTGTTCCCCAAGGGAAATGATTTCCGTGCCCACCATCTCCACAAACTTCCTGTCATGCTCCACCATAAGCAGCGTCGGACGGTACTCCAGCAGCAGTGCTTCCACCTGCATACGGGAAAATATATCAATAAAATTCAACGGTTCATCCCAAAGATACAAATGAGCCTGCTCACAAAGGCTTCTGGCAATCAGCACCTTCTTTTTCTGCCCCCCGCTGTATTCCTCCATCTTCTTATCAAACTGTGTCCTTGAAAAATCCAGTTTCCGCAGGAGTGCCTTAAACAGTGTTTCCTCAATTCCGTACAACGAGGCATATTCCTCCAGACTACCGCGCAAATGGGACGTATCCTGCGGCACATAGGAAATTTTAATTCCGGCAGCCGTTTCTATCCTGCCTTCCACCGTCATCCCGTTTTCCTCCGGCATGCCTCCTGCGGCAGCCAAAACCGCTTTCAGGATGCTGGATTTCCCGCAGCCGTTGCGCCCCTGCAATACTACCCTGTCCCCATTCCTTATTTCCATCCCAAATCCGTGCAGAATCTTTCTTCCACCGTATGTCCGGTACCCGATTTCCACATTCTCCATACGAAGAAGCACATCCTTGTGGTGCCGGAGCGGAAATAATTTTAAATCCTCCACCGTCTCGATATTCTTTAACAGGGAAGATTTTTCCTCCAATGCCCGGTTCTGCCGCCGTTCCAGGTTTTTGCGGCGCATCTGCATACGGCGGGACTTTTCCCCGATATATGCCCTTGTATCGATATTTTTTTCATGTATCCCTGATTTCCTCCCGATTTTTGTGGATTCCACATAATCTGCCCATTGCCTGGCCTGTTTGGATGCGGCCTCCAATTTACGGATATCTTTCTTCAGGCGTTCGTTTTCCGCCCTTTCGTATTCATCCTGCCGTCTCTTATTCTCCCACCAACTGGAAAAATTACCCTGCTGCACCTCAATATTGGTCTTATTAATGGTCAATATGTGGTCGATGCACCCATCCAAAAAAGACCGGTCATGGGAGACCAAAAGAAAACCTTTTTTTCTTTTCAGGTAATCTGCCACCATTTCCCGTGCCTCCATATCCAAATGGTTTGTCGGTTCGTCGATGAGCAGAAAACGGTTTTCCCCTGCAAATAACACAGCCAGCATGACTTTCGTCCTCTCCCCGTTGCTTAACGTATCAAACGGCCGGTACAGCACGTCCTCGTCCACATGGAGCAGTGAAAGTTCCCTGCATATCTTCCAGAATTCATATCCGGGGTCCATCTCCCCAATCACCGAAAGCGTATCATCCGCCCCACCGGAAACCGGATACGGAAAATAGTCAAATTCCATCGCGGAGGCTATCGTCCCCCGGTACTCATAGCGGTTCATCAGCAAATGTAAGAACGTGGTTTTCCCACGCCCGTTCCTCGCGACAAACCCCAGTTTCCAATCCGTATCGATTTGAAAAGACACATCCTCAAAAATATTGTCATAACTCCCGTCATAATAAAACGTCAAATGGTTGACGCTGATTTGCGACATATACATCCCTCCTGTCTTTTGGGCACACTTCTTCTGCATGGGGCTGTGCAATCGAGTAGGGGGAATCTTTCCCCTACTCCGCGCGCCCCATGCGCCGCTTTTGCGGCACACTTCTTCTGCATGGGGCTGTGCATAAAAAAGGTGCAGAAATAATCTTCTGCACCCATAAAAACCACAGTCCGTACTCATTCCAAACCTGCCGCCGCACCCCGCCAAAACAACCATCAGAATACACCGCATATTTTCCAAAACTGTACTGTATGTCAAAGAGATCAGATTCTATTATTCCTGCCCGCACGGCAATACAACGCCATCAATTTCCAAACGCATATCCCATGCACCCCATTCAGTTACTGATTAGCAAGAATAAATAATCATTCCCTTTCTCCTTTTTACAAAATTTTTTTTATTATAATGGCAGGATAAAAAGATGTCAATCCCTTTTTCCATCCGGCACTTAATATTTTATAATTGCGTAAACACCCGCACCACCCGTCGTCTCAAACGTAACGGTACCTGCAACACTGTCAAGGTCTTTGCATACGGTATATACACCGCCTTCACGTACACATACCACGGCATATGTCTTACCGTTCTCTACAAAACCCTTGGGAATGCCAAGCACAATCCTCACAGCCGGTCCGTCGGAAGGAAGGAGGGTATATTTTCCGCTGCTCATTTTACCAAGTTCTATGTTTAACATGGAGCCGACTGCCGCTTTCTGTTCCGCGGCTGCCGCATCAATGGATGCCTTTGCCAAAGCGCTCTTTTTTGGGTCCAAATTATAGAATTTGGCGTAAGGCTTCTCTTTGTCGGTTAATCCGTAGCCTTTCGCAATATCAGCTACACCTGTGGTGATAATCGAGCCGTTTACGCTGCTTGCAAAATAAACGCCTTCCGTTGTCGTTGCAACGCCTCCCACAACGCTTGTCGTGGGGATTTTCACAACCACAGGCTCGTCCTTACTTACGGACGAACCGGAAGAAGACTCTTTTTTTCCGTCTTCGCTGCTGCCGCCGTCACTGCTGCTGCCGCTATCGTTTCCACCATTGCCGCCGTTATTATCGCCCTCATTGCTGTCGCCGTTGCCACTATTATCACCGTCACCGGTATTTCCACCACTATTATCGTCGTCGCCGGTATTTCCGCCGCTGTTATCACCGTCACCGGTATTTCCGCCGCTGTTGTCGCCATCACCGGTATTTCCGCCGCTGTTATCGCCGTCACCGGTATTTCCGCCGCTGTTATCACCGTCACCGGTATTTCCGCCGCTGTTATCGCCGTCACTGCCCTGTCCGTCTGCGGTTACTTCCAGCGCTACCGTTACGCTGGCCCCGCCCGCCGATACCGTAAGCGTAGTACTGCCTGCCTTCTGTCCCGTTACTTTTCCGTCCGCAACCGTTGCCACCGACGGGTCCGCCACTATCCATTCCGGATTGATGACCGTGCAGGTAGCCGGACTTACCCAATTCACGGAAGAAGACTGCGTAATGGTCGCTTTTACTTCCGGCAGTTCGCTTGCGCTTCCGACAGCCGCCGTACAGGAATCCTTTCCTGCGGAAAGAGACTGGATATTGGAATAATTCACTTCCACCGGAACCGTCTTGGCTCCGTCCACGCCCGTATTGCTTTCCGCATCGCTGACTCCTAATTCCATCGCCCAGTAATGGGTTCCGTTATAAACCACATGACCCATGCCGATTGCCGTGAAATTTCCATTTAACATATTTCTTCTGTGGCCCTGGGTGGAATAATTATCATCTGCCCCGTCTTCACACCAGCCTTTAAATACATCGGCGGCGCTGACATATCCTGCTGCAATGTTTTCCCCAAACGTCCAACCCGAATAACCGAGGTCTCTGAATGCCGTGTCACATCCTTCCCCGTTTGCCCTTGTATGGCTGTAATACAGTGCAAGCTCTGCCGCCCTCTGCATGGCGATCTCCTCCAGCTTTGCATCATAAACCAATGTCCCCAAATTCGGCACATCCACTTTATTATTGTTCTCGTCATACTGCCATGCATCCGTGGTGCGAAGCGTATTCACCATATCCTTAATGGTCTGTGCCTCTGCCTGTCCAAACTCCAAATCCACCTGGACATTCACCGTGTTCTCCGCCGCCGCGGCTTTCATGCCGCCCGAACTGAACGCGAGTGCAAATCCCAGGACACACGCGCCCACACTTTTTAACTTTTTCAATCTCACCTTTCTTACCCTCCTTGGCATCCGCCGGACCATGAAAACGCCATACCTGTATTCACAAGCCGGAATCCCCATAATCATCCAGCGTACATTTTTTGTTTTTTCATTTTATCATAATTATATATTTTATACAATCCGCTTTTTTCCTAAATTATGAAGACTGGTAATCACTCGGTTTCGTTCATTCCGTGACCGGTAACAATCATTCAGCCGGGAATGGTACCCCGTGCCACCCCCAAATACAGTCCGACCGCTGCTGCCATCGTAACCACATCCGCCACTGCCTGCGCGCAGATGATTCCATAGTACCCTGCCGCATGTGCCAGCACCACAATACAGACGGCAAAAAATACTCCCTGCCTTCCCAAGGACAATACCATCGCCGGTCCCGCTTTTCCCATTGCCTGGAAAACGGTAACGAACACAAGCACCACACCGGCAAAAGGCGCTGAAATAATCAGGCAGCGTATCATCAGCCCGCCGGCGCCTATGATATCCGCATCCGCCAGAAACATCCCCACAATCTGCGGGGCAAAAACCGCCAATACCGATAATATAACAATGGAAAATACCATCTCCACCATCAGGTCAAACCGTATAATCCGCTTCAACCGTTCCCAGTTCTTTGCCCCATAATTATACCCGATAAGCGGCTGGGCGCCAAATGCAAATCCTACCATCACCAATGCCACAATCATATTCACCTTCATGGCAATCCCCATGGCAGCCACTTTATCCGCACCGTAGACAATCAGATAACGGTTCGTCAGCGTAATACTGAAACTTTGCATCAGGTTCGTCACGGAAGCCGGAATGCCGATAAGTAAAATGTCAAAAACTTCTTTTCTCCCCACTTTCGCCTTCTTTATGGAAACCGTCAGCTTCTTACTCTTTCTCCATACGAAATAAATCAGGATGACATCCGTCAGCAGATTTCCCAAAACCGTGGCAATGGCTGCTCCTCCGGCTCCCATTCCCAACCCGAAGATAAAAACCGGATCCAGTATGATATTAGCCACCGAACCGGAAACCGTCCCAATCATGGACTCCATAGCCATGCCTTCCGTACGGATCATGTTTCCAAGGTCCAAAGACACCATAACCGCCGGCGCACCCACCGCCATATACCGGTAATACTGTTCCGCATACCGGTATGTTTCCTGCGTTACGCCCAACAGCCGCAAAATGGGATGCTGGAAAACCAGCAAAACGGCACTGACCAGCAAACCCCCGAAAAGCGCCCCGTAAAAACAGAATCCGCTCACATTCCTGCCGGCTTCCTCCCTCTTTTCACCAAATAGCCTGGAAACCGCCGAACTGCCGCCCAGCCCGAAAATATCACCAAGCGCAATCAGCAGGATAAAAACCGGCGCACACAGGGATACCCCCGCAATCAAAGCCGTATTTTTTGTCTGCGCCACAAAATAAGTATCCACCATATTGTATACCAGGCTGACCACCATTCCGAGCACTACCGGCAAAGCCAGTTTAAAATAGGCTTTATGTACCGGGGCATGTTCAAATAAATCGTTTGTCTTTTGCGCTGAATCATTCACCATAAAAACCCCATTTCCGCGCACTTCCTGCGCTTCCAAACACTGCGGATACCAAATACCGGACGGATACTTATCCCACACTCTCCATCCGTTCAAAATTCAGCGCCGCAAGAATCATCATGGCAGCCGTCATGACCCCGACCACCACAATCAGTACCGCCAAACCAACCTCCAGCGAAACAAGCATGGTACCTGCCGCCGCACCCATGGCGCCGAAAGCAATTACAATTCCTTCAAAAAACAGCCGGGCAAACTGTTTCCCCACATTTCCCAGAAGATTACCCAAAAATGCCTCCAGCATAACCTCCGCATAGAGTTTACATGCCTGAAGACCGATATAAGCCGCAATAATCAGCAGGATTTGGAAAAACGGAATCCCCGCCACAATACCGGCAGGCAGCGTAAGCAGGCACCCGTCCACCAGCGCCCGGATATGCTCCATCAACGTCGCATACCACAGCTTGCGGAATGCACTGTCCGGAATCAGGAACGTATAAGGCTTTGCCAGTTCCTTCCCCCATTTTCCCGCATAACTGGCGAAAATAAAGGTCAGGTACGCCATCACGCCAAGAATGATAAAAGGCGCTTTTTCCCCAAAGTCTTCCCGGTATGCAAAAAACGCCATACCGATGCCGAGCGCAAGGCATACCAGTGTATAAAATCCGAAGATAAAAAAGCGGTTCTTCTTATATTCCAAAAGCTGCCGGTAAAACAGCGCCTTCGCACAGCTTCCCCGGTAAGTCACCTCCGCTTTCCCGTATTTTTTCTTCCATCCGACAACTGCCACTTCCCCCCGTTTCCCCTTCTGCCTTGCTTCCTCGTAATCCTCGGCAAACTTAATGGCATCCTCATAATATTCCCCCGTACACTTCATGCGTACCGCCATGAAAAACAGTACGGCAACGGATACGAAATACAGTGCCGAACATACCACGTTTACCGCAGTGGGACCCATGAAAAATAAATGCAGGAACGCAATATGCCATCCAATCACAGGCACCATCTGGATGGCGGAACTATGCAGATATCCTGCCACTGCGGACATCCCCGCGCCCTCCTTCATATATACCGCAACCCCAATCAGCACAAAAAGTCCCACTACCGCATACATCAGCAACTGAAAACGGAACATCTGCTCCTTGCCAAACTTTTCGTTCCCATAACAGAGAATCATCAGGGAACCTTCCAGCAGATTTTCCACCACACCGGAAAACAGGAAATAGACCGCCATCTTCCACACCGGCATGGAAAACCATATCACGCCGCCCACCGTCATCAGCCCGCTAACCAACAGCCCAAGGAGAACCCCCCGGACATGGGCATACAGCAGGACGCGTTTCGGGTTTACCGGCGCCGGGAACAGGAAATGGATATCCGACTGCCGGAACACCAATCCTTTCCTTTTGGAATAGGAAATTAAATTCGACGGAACAAAGAAAAATGTAAGGACCGTCAATACCACCGTCAGTGCGGAAGCCTTATCAATCCCAAAGGAATCAAACATGCTGTCAAAGCCTTCCCCAAACGTCGTAAAAAGAAATCCAAAATACCATATCACAAACGCAAGGTATATATATGTAACCGGTTTACGGAGCGCTTTTTTGACACGGTTTTTCAGGATTTTCCGGTAAAGGTAAAAAAACGCCCGGACACTGCCTGTTTTTGCTTCCATCGTTATGCCCCCTCCCCTGTCCGGTCTTCTTTTCCGTGATCCCCTTCCGTCACATGGAAAAACAGTTCTTCCAAATCTTCCTCTTTTACTTCGCTCTTACGGTAAGCCGCCACAATATGCCCTTTTTCCATGACAAACATAATGTCCCACAAATCCTTTACCATTTCCAGCATGTGGGTACTGATCAGGACGGTAACGCCCGCTTCCTTTAATTCCAGTATGACCTGTTTCAGCTCCTTAATTGCCGCAGGGTCTAACCCCACCATCGGCTCATCCAGCAGAATGACCTGCGGACGGATGATGAGCGCACAGCAGATGCTGACCTTCTGCATCATCCCCTTGGAAAGTTCATCGCCCAGCTTATTCTGCTTATCCTGCAGCTCAAACCGTTCCAAAAGACTTCTGACCTCATCCTCGCCTGCCAGCACATGATAAGCATGAATAATGAAATCAATATGTTCCCTTACCGTCAACGCCTCATACATCGCCGGAAGTTCCGGCACATAGGCGAACACTTTCTTCGCTTCCGTACTGCGCGATTCCTTTCCGTTAATAAAAATCTTTCCCTTATAACGCAAAAGCCCTGCAATGCTCTTAATCACCGTGGATTTCCCTGCGCCGTTGGGACCGAGCAGAATACCGATTTCCCCGCTTCCCACGGCAAAGCTCACATCATCCGCCGCCTTATATTTCCCGTATTCTTTTGTCAAATTTCTGATATCCAGCATTTTTTTACCCTTTCCTTATATTTTTTCCATTCTCCCCATTCCCCCAAACAATAAAATATTAGTCTTGACAGGAACCGTTGTCAATCGATAAATCGTTTTATCACGCATAAAAATTCCAAACCTGCGGATAATGTGGAAAAGAACCTGCAGGAAAACCGCAATGCGGAATGGAACATAAAGGAGGAATCACTATGTTAGTACCCGGTATTTTAGGAAAAGATATGTTTGATGATTTTTTTGGATTTCCGTTTTTTGATGATAAGGAATTTAAAAAAATGGAAAAGAAATTGTACGGACACAGGGAAAAGAACCTGATGAAGACCGATGTCAAAGAAAGCGGTGAAGGCTACGAACTGGAAATGGATCTTCCCGGCTTCCAAAAAGACGACATCAAAGTTGCCCTGGAAAACGGCTACTTAACCATCAGTGCCGCAAAAGAATCCCGCCAGGATGACGAATCCGGCAAATACATCCGCAGGGAACGCTACTCCGGTTCCTGCCAAAGAAGTTTCTATGTAGGGGAGGACATCGGACAGGAAGACATCAAGGGGGAATTTAAACACGGCATACTGAAACTGTTTATCCCGAAAAAGGAACAGAAACCCGCAGTGGAAGAAAAGAAATACATTATGATTGAAGGTTAAGAATTGAAGGTTAAGAAAGGAAAAAAATGGAAGGGAAGGGCAATGGCCCCTCCTTTTTTATGCGCATTCCCGTGCAGAAGAACTATGCCGCTATGCGGCGCACGAGGTTATTTATAATCTATTTATTCTATATTAATAAAATTTTTATTTTTGTTATTGATAAAATATAATTTTGTACTATAATTAAACTAGTGTCGTTTAGCAATTTATAGAAATTCACCAAAAATGAGGAGAGTGTGAGAATGGACAAAAAGGAAAATATTGAGAAAAAACTAACCTATTCATTTTTTAAAGTATCTACCATCACGGCAACAGCGGCCCTGTTGGCGCTCATTGCGCTTATGGTCATTTCCAACAGATATTCTTATGCATTAACCAATTTCGGCTTTGCACAGGGAGATATCGGAAAAGCAATGTTTGAATTTGCAGATATCCGCTCGTCGCTGCGCGCCGCCATCGGTTACGATGATGCGGACGCCATTGCCACCGTGGTAAAACAGCATGACGATAAGAAAGTCATATTTGAACAGTGCTTCGCCCAGGTGGAAAATACCATTGTATCGGATGACGGCAGGATAACCTACGATGCCATCAAAGCAGAACTGGACGCTTACTGGAAGCTGGACGCGGAAATTTTAGCCCTTGGGACATCCCAGGATCCGGAGTCCAGCCAAAAGGCACAGGAAATGGCTTTAAACCAGCTTTCCGGTGCCTACAACAGTATTTACAATAAACTGGAAGAACTTTTAAACGTAAAAGTGGAACAGGGAAACGCTCTTTCCAAAACCCTTACCATTACCGATTGGGTGCTTGCCATATTCATCATCCTATCGATTATCTTGTCCATAATATTCTCCACCAAAATCGGCAAAAACATTGCCCGGAAGATTTCCGCACCTTTGGGCAAGCTGGGGGAAAGGCTTAAAACATTTGCCGTAGGCGATCTCTCCTCCCCTTTCCCTGTAATAAACACAAAAGACGAAGTGGAAGACATGGGAAAAGATGCCACCGGCATGGCGGAAAACCTGAGTATGATTATTACCGATATCGGCAAAGTACTTGGGGAAATGGCAGGCGGGAATTATGACGTGCATTCCGGCATTGCAGACCGTTATACCGGGGACTTTAAGAAAATGTACGAATCCATGCGCGGGCTCAGGGACCAAATGACGGAAACCTTATTATCCATCGGGGAAGCATCCAGCCATGTATCCATCGGTTCCGGGGATTTGGCAAGCGCTTCACAGTGTCTGGCAGAGGGCGCAACGGAACAGGCGAGTGCGGTGGAAGAACTCCATGCAACCATTTCCGATATTACCGCAACCATGGAAAAGAGCGTGGAAAGTGCGGATGAATCTTACATAAAGGCACAGCAGTATGCAAGCCAGGCAGATAACAGCCGCGAAGAAATGAATACAATGATGACCGCAATGGAACGGATTAACGACGCTTCCACCAGAATCGGGGATATCATTTCCGAAATCGAATCCATTGCGGCACAAACTAACCTTTTATCCCTAAACGCTTCCATCGAGGCGGCAAGGGCAGGGGAATCGGGACGCGGTTTTGCAGTTGTGGCAGACCAAATCCGGGAACTGGCAGACCAAAGTGCAAAAGCGGCTGTGGATACAAGAGAATTAATCGAAAGCTCCATCAAGGAAGTTTCCGAAGGAAACAAAGCGGCAGAACGTGCATCCAATGCCATTGAATCCGTAGTAGACGGTATCAAGCAGATTGCGGACTTCTCCAAAAACCTGAAAGTCATGGTGGAAGGACAGACGGAAGCCATGCGGCAGGCAGAAATCGGCGTAAACCAGATTTCGGAAGTGGTCCAAAGCAACGCTGCAACCGCGGAAGAAGCATCGGCAACCAGCGAAGAATTGTCCGCACAGGCAACCATACTGGACAATCTCGTGGGACAGTTTGTACTGCCCAAAAAACGCCATTGACTTTTCCACACAAATTCCTTAATATAATAGTTACCTGACATGAAGATGCCGTTTTATGCAATCCGGGTGAAAGGTGACAGCCTGATACAATTTTAGAAAATAAATGGATTTTCCAATCGGTATTTGCTGCACCTGGTTTTCAGGTGCAGTATTTTTAGGAATTTTTTTATTAAAACAAATAACAGAAAGAAGGGACACGATATGGAAACCCGTGTAGCCGTAATGGGAATCATTGTGGAATGCACCGATTCCGTGGAACAGTTAAACGCCATTCTCCACGATTTCGGGAACTATATCATAGGAAGGATGGGAATTCCTTACCGGGAGAAAAAAGTCAATATCATCAGCATTGCCGTGGATGCACCGCAGGATACCATTTCCTCCCTGTCGGGCAAAATCGGAAAACTGGAAGGGGTAAGCGTCAAAACAGCCTATTCCAACCTTATTACCCCACAGCAGCCAAATTAACCAAACCCTATCCGCCAAACATCAAAGGTACCTGTGATCTTTGACGGACACGGTTGGATGGACGGAGTACAACAAAACAGATGAACGGAACATTATACGGACTCATCCGCAAACTGGAACAGACCCGCTCCCTAACCCGTACCGAATACGAATATTTAATCACCCACCGGTCGCAGGAAGCGGCAGACACGTTAGCACAAAAAGCCGTCTCTGCCAGGCGTCAGATATACGGCAACGCCGTATACGTCAGAGGCTTAATTGAAATCAGCAATATCTGTAAAAACGACTGCCTCTACTGCGGCATCCGCAGAAGCAACCGGCACTGTGAGCGGTACCGGCTGGATGCCGGACAGATTTTGTCATGCTGTATGGAAGGATATGCTTTGGGATTCCGCACCTTTGTCCTGCAGGGCGGGGAAGATGGCTTCTTTACCGATGAAATCCTGTGCGGCATCATCCGCAGCATCAAAGAACGCCACCCGGACTGCGCCGTCACGCTTTCCCTCGGCGAACGGAAACCCTTAAGTTACCAAAGGCTTTTTGACGCTGGTGCGGACCGGTACCTGCTGCGCCATGAAACGGCAGACCGCAGCCATTACCACAGACTCCATCCGCCGGACATGTCTTTCACCCGGCGGATGGAATGCCTGCGGAACCTGCGGGAAACCGGTTACCAGACCGGCTGCGGCTTTCTGGTTGGCTCCCCTTACCAAACGGCGGAAACTTTAGCCATGGATTTAAAGTTTGTTGAAACATTCCGGCCGGACATGTGCGGCATCGGTCCGTTTATTCCCCATAACGATACGCCCTTTCGCGACATGCCTGCCGGGGACACGGAACTTACCTGTTATCTTCTCTCCATTCTGCGCCTGATTCATCCCCCGGTGCTGCTTCCGGCAACCACGGCACTCGGTACCTTAGACCCGGACGGAAGGGAAAAGGGAATTTTAGCAGGGGCAAACGTGGTCATGCCCAACCTGTCCCCTCCATCCGTCCGGAAAAAATACGAACTTTACAACAACAAGCTCTGTACCGGCGATGAATCCGCCCAAGCCAAAGAACACCTCGCCCAAAGGATGAAATCCATTGGTTACGAAATCGTAACGGAACGCGGGAATGCCAAAACCGGAAACAATAAAATCAGATAAAACCAGGAAGGAAGAACCCATTATGGCAACCTATAACCCAAAATCCTTAAAAGCAGAAGAATTTATCAACGACGGGGAAATCCTCGCCACTTTGGAATATGCGGAGCAAAATAAACATAACGCCGCCCTTATCGACAGGATTCTGGCCAAAGCGCGTCCTCAGAAAACGGAAAAGGGATGCGTCTGCCAGGGACTGACCCACAGGGAGGCTTCCGTACTGCTCGCCTGCGACATTCCGGAAAAGGTGGAGGAAATCTACCGCATTGCGGAGGAAATCAAACTGGCTTTTTACGGCAACCGGATTGTCATGTTTGCCCCCCTGTATTTATCCAATTACTGCGTCAACGGCTGTCTGTACTGCCCTTACCACATGAGCAACAAACACATTACCCGCAAGAAACTGACGCAGGAGGAAGTCCGGCAGGAAGTCATCGCCCTTCAGGATATGGGACACAAGCGCCTTGCCATTGAAGCCGGGGAAGACCCCGTGCAGAACCCCATCGAATACATTTTGGAGTGCATTCGCACCATCTATGGGATTAACCATAAAAACGGTGCCATCCGCCGTGTCAACGTCAATATTGCAGCGACCACGGTGGAAAACTACCGCCGTTTGAAAGAAGCGGGCATCGGCACCTATATTCTTTTCCAGGAAACCTATCATAAAAAAAGCTATCTGGAGCTGCATCCAACCGGACCCAAACACGACTACGATTACCACACGGAAGCCATGGACCGCGCCATGGAAGGCGGCATCGACGATGTGGGGCTGGGCGTGCTTTTCGGTTTGGAAATGTATAAATATGAATTTGCCGGTCTTATCATGCATGCGGAGCATTTGGAGGCCGTCCACGGCGTAGGTCCGCACACCATCAGCGTACCAAGGGTGAAACATGCCGATGACATCGACCCGGATGTCTTTGACAATTCCATCCCCGATGATATGTTCGCGAAAATCATTGCATGTATCCGGCTTGCCGTTCCCTATACGGGCATGATTATTTCCACAAGGGAATCACAGGAAGTCCGTGAACAGGCTTTGCGCCTTGGCATTTCCCAGGTCAGCGGCGCTTCCCGCACCTCGGTAGGCGGTTATACGGAAAAAGAACGCCCCCACGATTCAGAGCAATTCGACGTTTCCGACCAGCGCTCCCTTGACGAAGTGGTACACTGGCTGATGCAAAACGGTCATATTCCTTCTTTCTGTACCGCCTGCTACCGGGAAGGACGCACCGGCGACCGTTTCATGAGCCTGTGCAAAACCGGGCAAATCTTAAACTGCTGCCACCCGAATGCGCTGATGACGCTGACCGAATATTTGGTGGACTACGCATCGGAAGAAACACGGAAAACCGGATTTGCCTTAATTGAACAGGAACTTTCCAAAATACCAAACGAAAAAGTACGTACAACCGCCGCACGGAACATAGAGGACATAAAACACTCCAACCGCAGGGACTTCCGTTTTTAGACACATTTGGACCTTTTTGCATATACCCGGAATTTTAACGGAGCAATCCATTCTACGACATGGGATTTATCCGTCTTTCACAAAAAAGGAGCACAGCACACTATGGGATTAAACGATACCGTATCCGCCGAACGCATCCATATCGGCTTTTTCGGACTCAGAAATGCCGGCAAATCCAGCCTTGTCAACGCAGTCACCGGACAGGAAGTGGCGCTTGTATCCGAAATAAAAGGAACCACTACCGACCCCGTGAAAAAATCCATGGAACTTCTTCCTCTTGGTCCCGTCGTCATCATCGATACCCCCGGTATGGATGACGAAGGTACACTGGGCGGGCTGCGCGTCCAAAAAGCACGCCAAACCATGAATTACGTGGACATCGCCGTATTAACCGTGGATGCCGGAAAGGGTCTTCAAAGTGCGGACCATGATTTGATTGCAATGTTTGAGGATAAATGTATTCCTTACCTCATTGTATACAACAAAGCAGACCTGCTGCCCGGTTTTCCTTCCGGTATACAGGCAGTTTCCTGCACCGGACAGCCGGAAGCAGGCCATATGCAATCAAACACGTTATATGTCAGCGCAACGGCAGATTACCATATCCACAAACTGAAAGAAATGCTGGCACGGCTTGTAAAAAGCAGCGGAAACCATAAGCGCATCGTTGCGGATCTGCTTGCGCCAAACGATACCGTGGTATTGGTAATTCCCATTGACAGCGCCGCCCCTAAAGGGCGGCTGATCCTCCCCCAGCAGCAGACCATCCGTGACATTCTGGAAGCAGGCGCCATTGCCGTGGTATCCCGTAATACGGAACTCCCCCAAACCCTCGCTTCCATAAACGGAAAGCCGAAACTGGTGATTACCGATTCCCAGGTATTCGGACAGGTATCCCATGTTATCCCCGGGGATATCCTGCTTACTTCCTTTTCCATTCTTTTTGCCCGTTATAAAGGAAATCTCATTGCAGCGGTGGAAGGCGCCGCAAAACTAAAAGACCTGCGGAACGGCGACACCGTACTGATTTCCGAAGGCTGCACCCACCACAGACAGTGCGGCGACATCGGAACGGTGAAACTGCCCGCATGGATTAAGAATTACACGCAGAAAAATATCCGGTTTGCTTTTACTTCCGGCATGGAATTTCCCGAAGATTTATCGGGATATGCGTTAGTCATCCACTGTGGCGGATGCATGATCAATGAACGGGAAATGCAATACCGGCTCCGGTATGCCGCAGACTGCGGCATACCGATGACCAATTACGGCATTGCCATCGCACAGATGCACGGGATATTAAAACGGAGTTTAGAGCCTTTTCCGGATATCTTTAACCTTTTACCGCACCGGCAACCATGCCTTTGATGATTTGCTTGCTGAACACAAAATACAAAACCACAATCGGCGACATGGTAATCAGCATTGCAGCCATCTGCTTCGGATAATCCGATGCAAACTGACCCTTAAACTGTGTCAATGCCAACGGCACCGTCTGCAGCGCCACATCCTTAATCAATACCAATGCAAACGAGAACTCATTCCAGCAGCTAAATATCTGGATAATCGCCACCGTAACCAAAATCGGTTTGCAAATCGGAAGGATAATTCTCCAAAGGGTATTGGAAAAACTGCTTCCGTCAATTGCCGCCGCTTCCTCCAGCGATACCGGAATCGCCTTCACATAACCTTCCACCAAAAAGATTCCCATGGGAAGACCGAACGATACATACGGCAGAAGCAAAGTATACCATTTATTTGACATGCCGCAGTTACGGAATACGACGTAAATCGGAACCAGCAGGGAATGAATCGGAATCAGCATTCCCATCAGGAACATGACATACAGTACCCGGTTCAGCTTAAAACGCACCCTTGCCAGGATATAGCCCACGATAAAGGAAAACAGGACAATCAGTAAAATCGATAAAAACGTAGTGCGCACACTGTTGAACATGGATTCCGCAAGGTGGTAATCCGTGTTGGTCAGGATACGGGTATAATTCACCAGCGTTGGTTTCTTGGGAAGCCCGATGATATCCGCATTAAACGCCCGTTTTTCCTTTAAGGAGGAATAAATCATCCATACAATCGGGAAAATACAGGTAAGGGAAAACACGATTAACACAAAATTCATGAAAAATCCTGCAACGCCTTTTTGGACTTTATGCGTGCCATTGTTATTTTCATTTTCTTTTTTCATCACCTTATGCCTCCTTTTCCCTTGTCAGATATTTAATCAAGCTCTGCGAACCGCCGATAACCAGTAAGGAAAGTACGAAAATACCTACGGAAATACAACTGCCGTATCCCATGTTGCTTTGGTTAAAGGATATCTGGTAGCCGTACATTGCCATAACCATGGATGCCGTTCCGGGACCGCCTTTTGTCATGACGAAGATATTATCAAATGCTTTCATGTTACCCGCAATACAAAGGGTGATACATACCAACATCGTGTTCTTAATTAACGGAAGGGTTATGTACCATGCCTTCTGCATGCCGTTTGCCCCGTCAATCTCCGCGCTTTCAAACACTTCGCCGTCAATGGAGGCAATGGCGGAAAGCATGATAACCATATAATAACCGATAAACTGCCAAATCAACGGAATGGATACTAACAGCATGACTTTATCCGTCTCGTTAAGCCAAACTTTACACAGGTCCGGTCTTCCTATCGTTTTTAAGAACCAGTTGATAATACCGTACTGGTTATGGTAAATCATGTTCCAAATCAAACCGATGCAGACCGCCGAAATCGTACTGGGGAAAAATCCAAACGTACGGTGCATCCCTTTCAGTTTTACAAGTTTGGAATTTACCATAATGACCAAAATAAATGCAATGCCAATCTGTCCGATAATACATGCTATAACAAGATAAATGTTATGTCCGAACGCTTCCCAAAATGTCTTATCCGCAAACAGTGTCATATAGTTCTGCAATCCGGTAAAAGTTTTCTGTGGACCGCCTTTCCATTCAAAAAAGCTGTATACGAGAGCCGTCACCAGCGGTACAAACACAGTGAATACAAACATTGCTACGGGTACAAGGAGATATAAAAATATGGTTTTTCCTTTCGGCTTAATTGAATTTAACATTCCACAGCCCCTCTCTTTCCTGAAACTTTCTTTTTCCCGCTAACTTAATGGATACGGGAACTTCCTGTCGTTCACCGTCCCTCCTTCCTATGTGGAATTGACCCCTGTCTGTTTGACAGAGGCCAATCCAGGAAGAACGGCTTTTGCAGTCACTATTTTCCTGCAAGATTATCCTGTTCCTTTGAAAACATTTCCACCGCTTTTAATAGTTGGCTTCGTATGCTTTCTGTGCGTTTGCCGCTACATCTTCCGGCGTCATATCGCCGTTCATCATAGTCTGCAAATCCGTATTCAGTACATCCCATACCGCATTCGTAATATAAGAGTCATAAATTTCACAGGTTTCCGTATTCACGTAAGACCAGTTGTAGAAATCCTGGGTAATCTGGTCAAAAGCGCTAAGGTCAACATCCGCAACTTTGGTCAGACCGCCCAAAGCATAATTTTCAGCCACATAAGTTGCAAATTCAGGTCCCGTGATGTATTCCGCCAAGTCGATGGCTGCCGCCAGTTTTTCGGGTTCATCTGCCAGTTTTGCATTGATTGCTATTGCATAACCAAGTCCGATATTTTGGGAATTGGGAGCTTTTGTTGCATCCGCAGGCTGGGGAAGAACCGCAAAGCCCATGTTGTTCCATTTTTCTTCGTCTGCTTCTTTCAGCGTAGCCCAAATGTAGGATTCATCCCAGTTACCGCCGATAAATGCAGCCGCATCGCCGGAGATGTAATATTCACGTGCGTCTTCGTTGGTTACTACGTTAAAGTCTTCGTTGAAAATCTTGGTCTGTGTAAACAGGCGCTGTGTCTCTGCCAAAGAGCTTACAAATTCCGCGTCCGTGAAAGCCGCGCCGCCCTTTGCAACCAGGCTCATGAACCAGTCAGGACCCGTGTAACGGTTGCCAAGTGTGGACAGGAAGCAGGAGTTTGCCTGCCATTTACCGCCGTTACCGAATGCAACCGTGGTAATGCCTTTTCCGTCAAAATATTCGGATGCTTTTTCCACGTCTGCCCAAGTGGTGGGGAAGGAATCAAAACCGGCTTCTTTCCACATTGCCTTGTCGTAAATTACAACCGTACAGGTACCGCCCGTCAGCGCCGGATATCCGTAAATGGAATCCCCAACCGTAAACGGTGCAAAGTACGCCTGGTTATAATCCGCATAATAAGGGGAAGACTTAATGTCATTTGTCAAATCATAAATCAATCCCTGGTTTGCCCAGTCAATGGTGTTCATACCCTGAAGCAGGAATACGTCCGGAAGATCGTCCGCCGCTGCCAAAGTAGCAATCTGTGTTTTATATTCCGCATTTGCCAATACGTTCTGTGTCAGCGTGATATCCGGGTGCGCTTCGTCCCAAAGTCCCAACGCAGTACGGAAGCCGTCAGAGCCGCCGTTTCCTTCGGATTCTTCCGAAGTGGAATAATGCATAATCTCTAATTCGCCTGTATAAGTAACATCGCCCGTAGCTGCCGCCGCATCATCTGCCGGCGCTTCCGCAGGGGTTTCCGCAGGTGCCTCGGCAGGGGTTTCTGCCGGCGTCTCTGCAGGGGTCTCTGCCGGTGCTTCTGCCGCAGGTGTCTCTGCCGGCGCATCCCCGCCGCCGCATCCGGCTAACACAGATGCTACCATGGCCGTTGAAAGTAATAATCCAAGTAACTTCTTTTTCATAATGAATCCCTCCTTGAGATTTTATTTTGGAGGATAACGGACCTGTAAAACGCAAATCCATATTCCATCCGTTTTTACATCTTCCTGATAGTCTGACCCTCAAATACCGTTCCCCGCACGTTCGTGATTTCACGCACCGCCGTCCTCGGATGTTCGATCAAATCTATCAATTTTTCTGCCGCATACTGACCAAGATGCAGAGTATCCTGTTTTAACGTCGTCAGAAACGGAGCCACATACCTTGCGATACGGATACCGTCATACCCTACCACGGATATGTCTTCCGGTATTCCCAGTCCGCGCTCCCTGATGATGTTAATCCCGCCAAAAGCGGATAAATCATCGGGATACATGATACATGTGGGAGGCTTCTTTAAATCCAGCAGCTTTCCGGTTGCCTTGGCTGCCCCTTCCACATCCCGGTATTCGCTTTCCGAAACATATTCGTCCGGTATCTCCAGTCCGAGCTTTTCCGCTGTCCGGAAGAAACTGGAAACCCTGCTTCTCGTGACGTGTGAATCCGCTCCATGGATGTAAGCAATCCTGCGGTGGCCCATCCCATATATGTAAGAAAGCAAATCCTCAATTCCCTTCACATTATCGGACATCACCGCCATTCTGTCATTGAACATATAATCGACCGTCACCAACGGAATATCGCTCTGCACCAAATCCAGTACCTCCGGGTCCGTGAAATCCACACATGCAATTACAACTCCGTCGAATCCCCTGTACCTGGCATGCTCCAAATAACTCATGCGCTGTTTCCTTGACTTATTGCAGTTTAAGAAAGTCAAATCATATGCGTTCTTCTCTACGGTTATTTTAAAACTGTCTAAAACAGCGGCAAAATAATCATGGGTAAGCCCATTGTTCGCCTCATCCGTAAAAAGCACGCCAATATTATAACTGCGCTTCGTCTTCAGTGTCCTGGCAAACAGGTTCGGATGATATCCCAGCTCATCCGCCTTAAACCGGATCATGGCTTTTCTTTCCTCGCTGATGTCCGGATGATCATTCAGCGCTTTACTCACTGTTGCAATAGATACCTGACATTCCTTTGCAATATCTTTCAATGACACCATATCGCCTACCTCCTGTCCACTGGTTTCTTTATACCCGCCTCCTATTCAATATACAACAGGTTGTAGCGTAAACGATATACTTAAACGTTTTCTACGATTTCATTATATGCTTTCTGCACATACTTTGCAACCTCTTTTTAAATATTTTGTATTTTTTATTATAATATATCAATTTCATATGTCGGTTTTTGTATATTTTGCACATTTATTTTATATTTATCTTAACTTTTCACTTTAAATACAAGTAGATTCTGCGTATTTCACAGAAAAGCCGTATCCCGTAATGCTTTTTTTCGTGAATTAAGTCTTTGGAAATTTCTTGATTTTGCCGTATAAATCAATTATAATTCAATTAATTAAGAATGCTTAATTGTTACTTAAACGTTTTCTATATTATTTTATGTTTGTCTAAACCAATCATTCTTAAACAGCATAAGGAGGAAAAAAATAAGATGAAATATGGATTTTTCGACGATGCGGCACAGGAATATGTGATTACCACACCCAAAACGCCGCTGCCCTGGATTAACTATCTTGGCTGCAGGGATTTTTTCAGCCTGATATCCAATACCTGCGGGGGATATTCCTTTTATAAGGATGCAAAGCTGCTGCGCCTTACCCGCTACCGCTACAACAATGTTCCGGCGGATTCCAACGGCAGGTACTTCTATATAAAGGAAGGAAACGAAATCTGGAACCCCGGCTGGCAGCCTGCGCAGACGGAGCTGGATTCCTACGAATGCCGCCACGGACTCGGGTACAGCCGCTTCACCGGAGGAAAAAACGGATTGGAAGCATCCCAGCTCACCTTTGTGCCGTTAAACGATACGTGTGAAATCAACCAACTGACGCTCACCAACAAAACGGAACAGCCTAAGGAAATCCGTCTTTTTTCCTATATCGAATGGTGCCTTTGGAATGCGGATGACGACATGAAGAATTTCCAGCGTAATTTCAGTACGGGTGAAATGGAAGTGGAGGGTTCCACCATCTACCATAAGACGGAATACCGCGAACGCCGCAACCACTATGCATTGTTTTCGGTAAACTCCCCCGTGGATGCCTTTGAAACGGACCGTGACGTATTCCTCGGCGCTTACCGGAGTAATGCCAATCCGCAGGCGGTGGAGAACGGACAGCTTACCAATTCCATGGCAAGCGGCTGGTCCCCCATTGCCGCGCACCAAATCAACATACACCTGGAACCGGATGAAACACGCACGTTTGTATTCGTAACTGCTTATATAGAGCTTCCCGTGGAAAACAAATGGGAGTCCCCCAATGTCATTAATAAAAAACCTGCCCGTGAACTTTTGGCACGTTACGCGGACGATGCTTCCGTAGAGACAGCTTTTACGGAATTAAAGGATTACTGGAACCGGCTTCTGTCCCGTTATCATCTGCAGTCGGAATCCGGTGAATTAAACCGCATGGTAAATATTTGGAACCAGTACCAGTGTATGGTGACATTTAATATGTCAAGGAGCGCTTCCTATTATGAATCCGGCATCGGGCGCGGCATGGGCTTCCGCGATTCCTGCCAGGACCTTTTGGGCTTTGTCCACCTGATTCCCGACCGCGCAAGACAGAGAATCCTGGACATTGCATCCACCCAGTTTGAAGACGGCAGCGCTTACCACCAATACCAGCCGTTAACAAAAATGGGAAACGCGGATATCGGCAGCGGTTTCAACGATGATCCCCTTTGGCTGATTGCCGGAACCGGCGCATACATCCGTGAAACCGGAGATTTGGACATTTTAAAGGAACCCGTTCCGTTCAACTGCCAGGCAGGCACGGAAAAGCCTCTTTGGGAGCACCTGAAACGTTCCCTTGATTTCACGGTTTCCCATAAAGGACCCCACAACCTGCCGCTGATTGGACGTGCGGACTGGAACGACTGCCTGAATTTAAACTGCTTTTCCTCCGAGCCGGGCGAATCCTTCCAAACTTTCGGTCCCAGCGAGGGACCCGTGGCGGAATCCGTCTTCATTGCCGGTATGTTCGTAAAATACGGGGAAGAATACGCACAAATCGCGGAACAGCTCGGTGATACCGAAGAAGCCGCAAGGGCGCGCAGGGAAGTGGAAAAGGTATACCAGGCAGTTTTGGATGCCGGATGGGACGGCGAATGGTTCCTCCGTGCCTACGATGCAAACAGCCAAAAAGTCGGCTCCAAAGAATGTGAGGAAGGCAGGATTTATATAGAACCGCAGGGCTTCTGCGTCCTGGCAGGCATCGGCGTAAAGGAAGGACTGGCAGAAAAAGCGCTGGATTCCGTACAGAATATATTGGATACCGAATACGGCGTCATGCTTTTACAGCCCGCTTACACCAAATACCATTTAGAGCTTGGCGAAGTCAGCTCCTATCCGCCCGGATACAAAGAAAATGCAGGTATTTTCTGCCATAACAACCCCTGGATTTCCATTGCGGAAACCGTTATCGGAAGGGGAAACCGTGCGTTTGAGGTTTACCGGAAGACCTGTCCCGCATTTATCGAGGACATCAGCGAAATCCACCGTACCGAACCCTATGTATATTCACAGATGATTGCAGGGGCGGATGCGCCGCACCGGGGCGAAGCGAAAAACAGTTGGCTTACGGGTACGGCAGCATGGACTTTCGTCAATGTATCCCAATATATTTTAGGCATTGCACCGGACTGGAACGGACTGAAGGTAAATCCCTGCATTCCTTCCTGGCTTGGGAATTTCTCCATCCATCGTACTTTCCGCAATGCGGAATACGACATACAGGTGGAAAACCCCGGCCGCGTGGAAAAGGGCATTGTATCCATGACCGTGGACGGTAAAACGGTGGAAGGATGTATCATTCCTTTTGAGGAAGGGAAAAAACATTATGATGTGAAAGTAGTTATGGGATAATCCAAAAATCGGACAGGGAAGGAACTAAACATGTTCCTTCCCTGTTCCAAATAATCATCCATATCAGTATGATATGATACGACTCATCCTACGAATCGGTTCCCGGTTCCTCTGCCGAACCGCTGCCGGCTCCGGATTCTTCTCCTTCACCCGATTTTGCCGCTCCGGCATCCGTTCCGCCTTCTGCTGCATCCGCTCCGGTATCTACGGTAAGATATTTTAATACACCCTTGTTATCCGTAACGGTATAATTCCCTACCAACCGGTTGACATATTCCGCAACTCTTTCATTTGCGATGGTGTCGGATATATTTTTATCATCCGTCTCATCATAATACCTTTTGATAAATTCCACCACATAATAACGGTTTCCGTCAATATCCTCCACTACTTCCATATCGCCCTGTGCCCTTTGGTCCGCATATAGCCAGTCACTGATTGCGGAAGGTGTGCCGGCATATTTTGCGCCTTCCCGCAGGGACGCGTCCGTCTCCGTATCCTCATAAGCTGCTTTTTCTTCCCCGGAAGCATTTTCGATACAAAGCTGCTTGAAATCCGCACCGCCTTTTCTTGCCTCCAGCATTGCCTCCGCCTTCTTCTTGGCTTCCGCCATCGCCTTATCGATATCTTCCTGTACGGCTCCTTCCGCAATATCCGCGTTAAAGACAAAGCTCCTGTAATCCACTTTATCATAACTCTGCACATTTTCCGCGTAATAATCCTTGATTTCCTGTGCTTCCGGTGCATTCTGCTCCATCAAATGCTGCCTGTATGCCTCGGTCAGCAGACCTTCCTTTAAATAAGGCTCCATATTTTTTTCCGTGGCATACTCGCCATAGGTCATTTTATAATACTCCTCCACGGACATTCCCATGGACTCCGCCACCGATTTTAAGCTGTTTACCATATTGGCATATTCTTCCGTGACATCATGGGAAAAATTATTTGCCACCGCATCGTCCGCCATTGCTTTCGTCTGCTTAAGCTGTTCCACCGCCATCTCGTCAAAGAAATCTTTCCAAGTCAGGTCCTCACTGTAAGGCTGGCTCGCCAAATCCGATGTGGCATCCATTCCCATATATGCCATAAGCGAAGAATAACTGTTTAACATGGCATTATAATAATAATCAAATTCCAGTTTCGTTACCTTATGCTCCCCAATGGTTACATAAGCATCTTTCGTGGCAGCTTTCCTGTTCCATACGGATGCGCCTATGGAACCGGCAACTGCCAATACAAGAAGCGCACATACGGTGACAGCCCCGATGCGCAGCATCTTTGCTTCCCTTTTATCCTTCTCCTCCTGTTTCCTTCTTGCTTCCATCTTACGGTCATATCTTGTCTGAACCTTCTGTTCCGTCCCCGTCTGCGGCTGGTTTTTCTTTGCCATTGGTGATCGTCCTCCTCTTATCTCCTTTTCCGGATCATTCTTTCCGCTTCAACCAAAACCATGATATCCCTTAATTGTGATATCCGTGTGAATTTTCCGTTTCCGCTGTTTCAAACACGCTCCCGTTTTCATGATGATCCGCACTGTCCCTTATTATACTCTGTATCGGTGGGGTTTGTCGATATATTTATTATTTGAGTTTCGGAACAAAGCAACAGTTCAGCCTGAAATGTTATGTTCGGGGGTGAGGGAGGACGCAAAAGCCAGGAGAGGAACCCCCTGCCCGGTTTGTCCCTGCCTCCCTGTGCTCCCCCTGCCGG
>ERZ808054.560-NODE-560-length-32477-cov-5.578333_pt1 | contig 32477 bp, 33 predicted proteins | sample MGYA00380201_ERZ808054 | MGnify/ENA primary metagenome ERZ808054 (study PRJEB31490, sample SAMN06133419) | mouse gut metagenome | isolation source: Z5_2 | host: mice | place: China: Chengdu | collected 2015-05 ...
ACAGAGACTCCGTCACGGCATCCAGAGCTTTTAAGTTCTGCTTAAATTCTGAAAAGCGGTTCTTAAAATAATGGCTTTGTGCATCTGGGGCAAGGGTAAAGGAATCACCAAAAAAGATGCCCATGTGATTTTCTGTGAACCAATGTCCAAAGCGCTGGATGGCGACATCTCGTTCATGTACCGTCTTTATATAGTCAGCAACGGGAATGAGGTCGGGGTGGTTTATAAAATGCTCCTCCGTAGCAAAGTCCTTTTCCCTGTGTGGTTCCTGATATATCTGTAAGATGTAATGGTACATAAATATCCTCCTTTCAGGGGTTAAATATTTCATGCTATTTTTTGGTTGCCCCAGCGAATGCAAAGTTTACCTTTTTCATCCCGTTCCTGACGCATCAGAAGGGAAAGCAGGTCATAATCCACATTAAAGCGCTCATAAACTTCATCTAGGTCAACATCTTGGCCTTTCATAAACAGGTTCAGCTTTTCCTTTGCCAGTACCATCTGCATCAGGTTGGATTCAATGCTGCCTGCGTAGGTAAGGAAATAGATGTCCTTATATTCCGTTGAGGTGTATCGGATGAATCGGAAATAAAACTGGCTCATGCCAGAATTGTTGTAATGGAGTTCTGGGATAATGACCTTGTTGACATACTCAAAGTTGACGCTGGAGGGCAGGCTCTGCTGGGTGCAGAGCAGTATCCCGTTCCTGCTTTCTTTGAGTGTCTGGTATAAAGTCCTCCTTTTGGTAAAGCTGGTATTTTCGCCGGTGACAACGAATAGGGGGCGGTCAGGAAGATATTCCCGTAGAGCTCTTTCATAAGACCCGAGAACCGTTTTGGGGCGAACACCGATAGCGATAATTTCATTCGGCCATTCGGATACCATTTCTACAGAAGTCATGACTTTTACGGGGGTGTCACCTGTATATTCCTGAACAGTATCAGGCGCGGCACTGATCCGCAGTAGCAGGACGATCTGCTGGATGAGCTGCATCATGGCATCCTTTCTGGAATTGCCAGTGGAGGAAAAGTAATTGTCACGCATTTGATGGAATTCATCAATGGCTTTCTGGTAGACTTCTCTTTCTTCCACCGGAAATTGGAGTAGAATCTGATGCATCCGCTTGATATCCTTGCAAGACACTTCCTCAAAGGCTCTGGTGATAACAGTCTTTTCCAATATGTTGCTTAAAATATCTGCATTGTAGATGTCCTGTGTCAGTTTCTCCAGACCAAATACCGTAACTTTTTTCGGCAGGTGGGAAGAGGAGAACAGGGAATAGCCTTTTTTGTACGCAGGGATGGGGCACCCGAAGTAGGGATTGTTGTTATGATCCGGTTTATCACTCTCTCCGTCCTCAAGGCTGTGGTGGTAAATAAACTTGTTCCAGGAGATCATATTAACGGAATTGTTGTAGAGTAGCTCCAGCTGTGGGGCAAACTCTGAAATATTGTTTCTTGTGCTGGTGCCTGTGGTGAGCAATTTCATCCGGCAGCGACGGAAGCAGGAGAGGACCGCCTGGCAGCGTGCGCTGTTTGGGTTGGAAATCTCGTCGCTTTCGTCCAGTATCAGTTGTATGTTCCTGCCAAGGCATTTCAGGTATTTCCGCAGCTGCTTTTTGTGGGTGGTGACTGTATTTAAGGTAAGCAGGACAAAAACACCGGGCCGGATGCGTTTCAGATCCGACAACCGTTTCACAAAGACACAAGGAATATCGAAATTAGGTAGTACCACGTTCCAGTTGTTGCGGATGGAGATAGCAGAAGATACTACCCAGGTGCTGTGTATGTGCTGGTGCTGCATCCGGTACAGGCCCGTTGCGATGCCGGCAAGGGTCTTCCCGCTCCCCTGCTCCCATTGCAGCAGCGCATAGTGTTTCTGTAGGGTAAGGTTGATGTCATGTTTCTGGATGTCGTTCAGACGTAGCCATTCCATGCGGGAGGCATCCCATAGGGTAAACTGTTCTAGCCACTCAGCTATCTGCGGATTTTCGTCCATTTCCGCAAATGGCCGGCTCTGGATGTCATACTCTGAGCGCTTCCGGCGTAGCAGGCGCTTGTAGCCGGGGTACTTTTCAGGGGTGTTGTCAAGCACAGCCTGATGGATCGGGACAGGAATACGCATCTTCTCGGTGATACGGCGTCTGGCGGCGGCACTGTAACCCTTATAGGCAAATTCATTATCCCGCTTGACAAGAGCAACTTCGTCTCTGTCCGGTACGGTGTTCTGCTTTTTTAGTGCGCGTTTCAGATAGGCCAGCACCTTTGCCTCCGTGATTCGGGAAGTGCGCCACTGTTCATAACTCATGTTATCCGGCTGTTTTTGGGTATAAAAGCGGTAAAGGTATTCACTGCATTTGGCGTAAAGCGCTCTGGTGGCCGGATGTACCCGGATCTGGTACAGGAGTTTCTGAGTCTGATACTGGAAATTTCTGGAGGCGCCGTGGGATTTCGCAAGATTTAAGAGTATGCTATGCTGGTTGTTCTCCAGTGTGGACTTGGCAAAGGCGATGCATTTCTCATAGGCACGCCCAGCTTCTTTCTGTATGTCAAAATCCGCTTGTAGGGAGAAATCCGGCTCTGTCCGGTAAGGTAGTGTTTTTTGGCTGTACTCAAAGCCTCGTTTCTGCCAGAACTGCAGCTTTGTGGAGAAATTTCTGACACCCAGATAAGAAAAGGCATTTTCGGGGAGCAGTATCTGCCCCAGAAAGTTGAAGTGCCTCTCCATGTTCCGAATCTGCCCGCCGTCCATAAAGGAATCTGCAAGGAAGGACTGGGGTACGATCAGAGCAAGGATACCCAGAGGTTTTAAGAGCTCCGCTGATTTCATGCAGTAATACATTTGGGAGAGAATTTCTTTTCCGCCGTCGGTCCACCATTTTAGGTAGAAGGGCGGATTTCCTACCACATAGTCAAATCTTGTCTCTGGCTGATAGTTGCGGATGTCTCCGCATTCGATCACTGCCTCCGGATAGAGGAACTTTGCCACGCAGGCAGCCTTTACGTCCAGCTCACAGCCATAGATATTTGTTTCTGTGGGCATGAAGTTGAAAAAGTCTCCCTTGCCGCAGGTCAGGTCTGCCACCAGATCGTAGCAGGAAAGCTGTAGGCAGGAAGTGACAAATTCGCATAGGCGGGGCGGCGTGAAAAACTGACCGTTTTCTACTTCTTTTTTCGCCTTACTAAATTGATGGTAATTGTCATATTCTCCCCGTTCTAGTCCATGGAGGCCGCCGTCCCCAGTATAGGCGTTGTAGATGTCCTCATGGGTAATGCCGTAATCTTCCAGTCTGCCGTCTGCAATCAGGCAGAGGACTTTCTCGTTCAGTGCTTTTCTCTGGTTGTGGGGAATCGTCTCCCCATAGTAAGAATATTTCAATCGTGTTCACCTCCTTAACAGATGTTGCGCAGGTATTCACTGATGAATTGCTGGGCATATGCTTCCGTGGAGAATTTGATGTCCACACGATGGTTTTTGTACATTTTTATGGATAGGACTTTTTGGCAGCCGTCAAAATCGTAAGAATCGTATTTGAGGTTATTGGCATTGATCAGCCTGTTTATGCTGAGGGGAGTGTCTGAAAAACCTCCTGTTTCAAAATAGGCGAGTCCCTTCAAAATGTCTCTGGTATTCGGGGTGGGTTCCCAATAGCTGCTACTGTACCCAGCATAGAATTTGCAGAAATAGTCGTTTAGCGTCAGGGTACGCTTTTTCCGTATAAACCTTGCGTGCCCGTTAGATAAGTTCCATGCAGCCTCGTGGCATTTTTCCTTTAGTTCATGGAGAGCATGTTCAGACAGTTCCCGTCCGCATGTATAAACGAAAATCTGACTCAGAATATCTGTGTAGCGCAGAGACAGATTCAGCAAGTTCTCGTTGTAGTTCCTTATCTGGTCTTCATAGTCATCAGTCCATTTGTCCTCAGGTTCCTGAGGGATAAGGTTATTTTCCATATCCGTGATGGAAAGGGAAAGTTGGTAGGTTTTGTTGAAGTAAGAAACCAGCTTTCCGATAAAAAGGGAGTGGAGGGAAAAGGTCTGTTTTAGGATAGCCTCTTTTGATATTTTTATGTTGTCCCGGGATGTCAGGTAAAAGGTGGAAGAAGTATCTGTGCTGGATAACAGTTCTGTCTGCTGGCTCTGCATATCTTCCCACATGCAGAGCAGTTCCGGCAAGGCGCTTCTGGCATTGTCATAGGCAGCTTGGTGTGCTGTGCAGTAATCTTTGTCCGCCTTTGTGATGCGGGCATCTTCTTTGATTTCCACGTCTGCAAATTTTTGTAATAAATCCATAACTTGTCCTTTCTCTAAACTAAATGGTACTGACGGAGAGCTTAGAACAGCCCTCCGCCAGAGTGGGTATTTTTTGCTGTTGAATGAAATGCGGTCAGACAATCTCGATATTGTCAGTGTCTCTCCGGTATAAATAGATGTTATTGGAGAGGAAATCTTCCTTGGGAATATGGTCGTGGTTGACTTCGTAGACCATATTTCTAATTTCCCTGAAATTTTGATCTTTCTCTAAAGGCAGCAAGAGGACTTCATGTACAGAACTGGGTAAAATTATCACATCCGAATTCAGCTTATTGGCGAAATTCTTTAGAGAGTCTTTGTAGCGGATACAGATTGCGCCGTTTGTCTTTGTTTCGTTTGACATCACATACATAGGTATATTAGGAAATATTTCATCATCCATCGGGTAGCCCAAATCCATAATGGTATTCTGTATAGTAGAGATTGAAAGGGGATAAATTCTTGGAGTGTTCTCCTCAGCGAGCTCGGCAAGCTTCTGGGTAGTACATTGCCACATTTCAAGGTGGCTGTTATGGATAAGGATACTTCCGTTGCCGATTTTTTCAACCTCATAATGGGCATAATAGACAATGGCAAAATCAAGATACCTTGTATAGGGTACATTTTCAAGCAGTGTTGTGTTTGTGTCAAAGTTAATCAGTTTATGGAAAATTAGTCCCTGAACTTTGTCAAAATCTTTGAACCATCCCATATCGATGCATTTGGGAAAGCTGTTAGACAGATATACTTTAATGATCTGGTTTATGGTTTTGTGCCAATTCCCAGTGTCCAAGTACATCTGATAGAATTCTTCCAGATATATAGTGGGAGCTATATTACCACCGGGTTCAAGGAACGTGAGTCCATAATGTTTAGTACCGTTAAGCTTGTTTATTTCTTGGTACTTTACCTCTTTCTTCAAAATTTCTGCGATTTCATTGCAGGCTCTTTTTGCGAAGTCTATAATATTCATTTGTATTCCTCCTAAAAGCGTTGGACAGATAGTGTATCTGCTCAAGATAGTTTCAATAGTTAATTTCTGTAGTTTATGCACAATCTGTCAGTGTTGGCTGAAGCAGGCTTGCCGATGCCGGCGGGAAAGGATTCATGGACAGGTGGTAATGGGCATTTTTTGTCTCAAAATGCACCTTATATTCTGTTTGCTTATGGATTGCTACCACATGGGAGGTGCGGTAAACATGTCCTCTGGCAGCATAAATGGCGGTTTTGCCCACTACGGCGGGACGGATAAGACAGCCGCATAGCTTTACTTCTTTCTTTTTCTTATTCATTCGTCTGACCTCCAATCTTTGTAAAGAGAGCGGTGCTGTGTATAAATTATCATCCATAACATATAGCCTCAAGTGCCGAGCGGACCTCGCTCAGCATTTTTTTGACCTGATTCATAGAAACATTGTGTTTTCTGGCAATATCCCGGTCGCTGTAACCACTGCCTCTTAAACGGACCATATCCATCTGTTGGCTGGATACATGGTTTGCCAGATCATGTAGGAGAAGTCTGGTTTCAAGTTGTTGCATAAGTTCATCCGAAGACCCAATGGTTTCCTCTAAAGGCAAGCCGTTCTCAGATTTGGAAATATGGATGCTGATTATTGTGGCAGTGCGTTTCTGGCGATGCTGCGCTTTGAAATGGTTGCATAAGTCTACATACATACAATTCCATGCAATCGTAGAAAATTTGTATTCCCTTAAACCGGTTTCTGTAAAATAGCGGCGAACCGCACGCAAAAAGCCAAAAATGACAATGTCATAAAAATCATTTTCCGGTAATCCTTTTTCTTTGAGGAATGCATAAACCAAATCATGGTTTTCAGCGGCAAATATTCTCTGTTCAGGTGTCAAAGGTATATTATTCATTATAAAATCCTCCTTATAAATGAAACAAGGGATACTCCGGAGGCACCGGAATATCCCTTGTTTGCGTGTTTCATGGCATTTGCCATAATGGTTTCTTTGTTTAAGCGGGTAGAGCCTCCCTGTCGCCGTCAATGGTGGGGGGCATGTAGACCGGATCTGCGGAGCAAATGGGCTGAGAGTCCGCATTGATGTAATCGTACCCGTCGTCAAGTTGTTCCTTTGCCATATCTGCACGCTGTTTTAGAGCCAGCTTGATCTGTTCTTTGAAGCCCTCGGCATAAAAGCGGATCTGGGCAAGATCTTCTCCCTCAAAGTTTTTCAAAAGGCGGAAGGTAGCCACGCTGTAATCGTTTCCTCCGTTGTTTTCCTTTTTCAGGCCGATCTGTATCACACAGCTATAGGAAGGGCGACAGCGCAGCAGGAAAGTCTGATTAGCAAAGTTCCTGAAGGGCTTTAAGCTGGTGGGCGGAAGAGAAATCTGGATAGGTACGTATTCGCCGCTCTGGAGCAGATAGAGGATACGCATATTTTTGCATGCCTTGCCCCGGCCTTCAGAAGATGTCCCGTACTGGTTCATGGCGCACATCACGCAGGAACCGCCGGGCTCCCCGATGCCCTGCTTGCCGTCTACGGAAGAACACAGGGGAGCGGTGTTCTCGTCATACTCGCTGCCCTCGGGCCAATAGGCGTTGGCGTCATGATGGTAGATCAGAACGCCCTCTATGGTCTTTTCGTAGTTGGGGTTGTCCGGGTCATCCGTGGGGATCTCAAACACGAGGTTGCCGCCGGCGGGGATCTTAATCCTCTGGAAACTCATCTGCAGGCCTTCCATATCGTCGGCCAGATCTTCAGGTGTGAAATTGCTGTCCATCACTGCGGGTAGCTGGAAATTTAAGGGTTCCATTGTGGCATTAGTGTTCTGGGTTGTCATGTTTTCCTCCGTTTCTGTAGTGCGGCTGCTTAAGCAGCCGTCTGGTTGATCCGTTTCCATTGTGCCGCAGGCATGGAGAGGACATTGTAGCCAATACTTTCCAACTCGGTAGCACGGTCATAGCTCTCTACATCCTGACTGTAGCGTGTGATCGCATTGGAAAGTCCATATAGCGTCAGATCCTTCCCCTCGATCAGGTGCTGAAGGACGCCGGTGCTTTCGTTTTCTGTGATCTTGAAATCCTTGCTTGCCAGACGGACAATGCCGGGGATGTCATGGGTATCCATGGCGGTTTCCTTGGCTGTCTGCATCAGCTCTACCACCTGTGAAAAACGTGCCTCGTCCACAACTGCTTTCACTGTATCCTGAATCTTCAGCATAAAAGCCTTATCGTCGGCGGCCAGCGTCTGCTCGGAATAGAGCAGGAAGTTTTCATCCGCTTCGTTGGCCCGTCCTACATGGTTGCGCCTCGTCCGTGCATCATTGACAATCATACCGTTTTTGCAGACAAGGCGATAAACTAAAGGCTGGATATTCACAGCGCCCATGCCGGTCTCACTGTTGGAGATAATGATCCCTGACTGTACGATGTCCCCGGGGGAGACTTCGGCAGTCAGCCGCTCGTTGACAATCTTCATATACATCCGACTTTCTGTGATCTGGCAGCTTTCAAAACGCGCGCCCTTTATCTCTGACAGGATAGGGAGGACAGCTGTTGCCACCGCCATGTTGTCAATGCGCTTATAGCGTCTGCTTAAGAAAGCTCGCGCTGTGCCACCCATTGTACGGAGCATCCGTGTGGACGGTGTGCGCTCCAGCCATGCATTGACATTCTGTGTTAGCAGGTCAGGGTATTCCGTGAGCATCTTGTCATAGTAAGATGCCGGGATGTTTAGGTGTGTGCCAAACTGGCGGTGGGCAATAGTGCCTACTGCCAAAGGCTCCACAGGTTCCCTGCCGTTATCATACATATGGAGATAGATTTGGTCGCCGCAAGTTTCCATCTTTAGATTTCTGGTGTCCACCAGATAATCCTCTTTCAGTTCGTTCTGACGTGTAATCTCCGCAGCCATTTCCTGCAAGGAAAGACCTTCCTTCATTCGGGTTCACTCCTTTCTTTTTCTGTGCGTTTACCATGAGACTTGAATGCCTGCAGCCGTAACCTCTGCAGCTAGGCCGTTCCGCTCAAAGACCTGTATCAGCCGCTCCCAGTAGACCTTTTCCGGAAAGTTGGCAAGGTGCTCTTTGGCAATCTCCGCCGTGTCCTCCATGACGCAGACGTCCCCGTTCTCGTGGAGGATCATGCGGCAGTGTCCGCGGGAGTTTAAGTCCGCCACCAGAGATTCCAGTACTTTGCGGCCCTGTATTTCATACCAAATCTGTGGGTCAACAGGCTGTTTGTTGGGAGGTACATTATCCGCCGCAGGCGGCTGCCCTCCGGATGCAGTCAGGGGGACGATCCTTATCATGTCACAGCCGATGTTTGCCTGCCGGTCGAACTTGATGTCGGCATGGTCGAAATCAGACACCCCGAATACCCTGATGCGCCCTGTGCCGCCCTGAAGGATGATCCTTTCGGGCGTTTTCTCACACCATTCCCAGGTCATGTCAGGGTAAGCCGAGCGCAGGTAAGCGGATATGCGGTGGTTTACATGGCGCAACAGGAGCTGTTCCGTGGGGAAGCCATCTGCATCTTTCAGATGGAACAGATCAGGAGGGGAGATTCCCTCAGCCAGCCGTTTTTTTGTCTGTTTTCTGTGGGTCTGGCTGTGTCTGTGACGCCGGATGCGGGGGGAGAGCAGGTATGCCGCCATCCATATGGCCCAGAGGGTAAGGGCAGCAAGCAGCAGTCCTGTCTGTAATTTGCCCCGTGCCAGGGCCAGAATGGCGATGACGGCTCCGGTCAGGAGGCTGATGCTGTTCCAGGGGGTTTTGTCGTTCTTCATTTCACACCGTTCCTTTCTTGTTTGGTTTTCTGCAACAAAAAAAGGAACCGTAGCCGGATTTCAGATTCTTTCTGAAAAACCGGTACGGTTCCTCTTTCATGGGCTGGGGTAGCAAGCTACTCCGGTAGGGGTTCGCGGCTGCCGTCCAGAACCTCCGGGGGAGGCGGGGCTGCCGCAGTTTCAGGGCCATTGGGGGCATTTGTGTGGCTGCCGTCTAAGCGGCAGCCGGGAACAAAACCAAAGTTGGTGAGGTACACCTTGAGCAGCATGGTCTTTGCCGTGCCTTGTTTCGCGGTGCAGTCCACAAGCTCCTGCGTGCCTGTCAGCCACAACAGAGTCCCTTTTTTGATGCCCAGCCTTAAAAGCCGGGTGACGTCCTCATTCCATGCCCATATCTGGTAGATCTGTGTTTTCCCTTTCCCGGCCTGTTCGGTCAGTCGGAAGCACACATAGGTGGACCCGGACTGGCTTGTCTTTGCTGACAGGTCATCCTCCACGCGGCCCAAAACAAAAATCTGTGCCATTACACTCCTTTCTGCCATCGGCTTTAGTATCTATAAAAAAAGTGTCAGAAGGATACCAGCCAAAAGGGCATGGTAATACCACTGACACTTGCATACAAACTTAACAGCGTGTGCAATGCGGTGAAAACCGCCGGTTCCCAAAACGGGAAACGCACAAAAATCAATTACAAGAGAAGTATAACACTATATGTTGTGCGTGTCAAGTAAATGTATGCTATATATAGAAATAAGCTGTGGCAAATGCTATCGTTTGTCCTATCATAAAATAAATAGGGAATGCTGCCTGTTTTTTCTTCACAAAAATTTTGTTACTGCGCCGTGTCCAGCCCGGCGGCACATTCTTCGTAACCTAAGAATACATTGGTGGAGAGCGCCGCATCCAAATACTCGTTGCCCAGTCGGGAGGCGGAACCGCTCTGGAAGTAAAACCGATACCATGTGTCCGGTTTTATTCTTGTCTGCAGCCCCAGAAGCAGGATGGTTTCCTCCCCGTTCGTCAGTGTCAGATGCACTTTTTTGTACTGGCGGAAGGGCGGCTGGTAGACCGAGGTGCATATGCCTGTCACACACTCGTATTGCCCGGCCTGGATGGCTCTCCTTAGCATCCAACCCTTTAGGAGGCACCATAGAAACAGGATGCCTCCTAAAGTTAGTAGGGTAAGGTCTTTCGAGACGGCAAAGAAGATAGCGGCAGCCATGCCGAATCCGGCACCTGTAAGAAAAGTGAGAGCTGTTTTGGTTCGCAGTACAGGGGGAATTTTATTTTGTCTTTCCATAGGTATCAGATCCTTTCAAAAATGATCTGCTGGCGCAGGTAGAGGTTAGCCACAGCCAGCGTGATTTCCTTTGTGCAAGGAGAAGATTTCATAAGGCTGCCGATGTTATCGCTGGTGGTGTCGCAGTCATCATACAATTCGTCTATAATGCTATTTTCATCCGGCAGGCGGTGTATATCCTTTTCCAGACATTTAATGATCTCTGCAGTGGACAGGAGCGCCTGTTTGGCAAGGTGCATCACTTCTTTTTCGTCGGATGTACGTTGGTCTTTTCGGAACAACTTTGCGGCAGCGGAAAAAGATACATGGCTGGTCAGGACTAGTTTCAGAAAGGCAGCAAGCCGTAGGGGAAAGCTGGCATCCGTAGGGATGATATACAAGGAGGATACGAGATCATACAGTGCATCATACTCTGTTTCCCCACTGCCCGAAACCACCAGCCCCCGGACTAAGAGCCGTTCTACGCAGGTTTTCCAGGACCGGGACACAGGTGTGCTGGATTTCTTTGCCATTTCTTCATAAAGTGTGCCGATTTCCTGTTCCCGGACAATTCGCCAGTTCAGGATGGTCCATACTACCATTTCCTGCATATCTACCATATATTCCTTTCTGCCAAGCATAATAACAGGACAGGAACGACCACAGCCGCCATGCCTGCGCTCAAAGCGGCCAATAGCAGTGTAGAGAGTGTTTGTTTTAAGCATCATAGGACAATACCTCCTCACATATTTTTTATAGGATAAAAGATTATTGCGGCTGGTTATGTAATGCCCGACAGGAATAGGGGATCTTTGCGGAGTTTCTGTTTGGAACGGGTGATCCATGCGCCCACATGGGAAGGTGGTACATTGTACAGTTTTGCAATCTCTGTAACGCTCAATCCCCTGATCTTCAGTTCTAGTGCTTTGATCCCCAGCTTTGCCACACCGTTGTATTCTTTGGCGCAGGATTCCAAAAGCTGAATGGTTTCCAGCATGGATATTTGGGACTCAAAATCATTTGTCTGATGTAGAACAGTGCCTTCGGCTGTCAGTTCCCCATGCTCTCCTACACCTAGCTGGGTGAAATGGCGCTGTTTGCTGCACTGTGTGCGGCAGTAAGAGGTCAGTCCGTTTTTAACTACCTTTTTGGCATAGGTCGGAAACTTGGATAAGGTGGGGGTGTATGATACGGCGGCATGGCAGAGCCAGATGCAGCCCTCCTGATATAGGTCATCATAGCCAAAGCCGTAGATGGTTTCGTTGACATGGAAACCCTCCCGGATGGCCCAGCGGACCACGGAGAGGTTTGCCGTCACCATTTCTTGCTGCTCCTTTGTCAAGGGGATGTATCGTTTCATCAATATTCGCCTCCTTTCAGGCTGTCATCTGTGGGCAGGTTTCCATTGCCTGACGGCAGAGGGAAACCACCCGGTCGCACATCTGTCCGGAGAACAGGCCGATATGCGCCTGATCTTCATTAACCCCCAGCTTGCCCTGCAGCCAGAGGTAAACAGCCCATTTCTCCATGTGTTGGAAATTCTGTAATTCCTTCAGGGCACGGTGGGCAAGTATCCTTTTTTGGCGCAAGTCCCTATTGGCCAGTGTGCCCATAGGGCTTTTGTCTTTTTTATGGGCGGCAACATAAGCATCGCATTCCGGCCAGCGTGAGCAGACATATAAGTAGCGTCCTTTTTCATGCGTGGAACTGCCGTGTACTATGCTAGCGGGTCTGCAGAGGGCAGAGGAGCCGCAGTATGGACAGTTAATCTGGTATTTCTTCATCTTCATTTTTGTTTCACCTCTTTTCGTTGCTGTTTAATGTCCAAATCTTTTGCTTTTAGGTCTGGGTTTTCATGTCTGCCTGATATAACTGAAGCAGCGGGCAGTCTGTCGGTGAAACCGTGTGCCACTCAATATACAGGGAATAGAGGGTTTCAAATTTCCGTTTTTCCATGGTGTCCAGACAATCTCCCGGTTCTATGTCTTCCCCAGATAAGGAACGCATCACATCTCCCGGTATCAGGATGGGGTGTCCATCTGCATCTGCTGTCATCAGGAAATCTTTGCAGTTTTCATGCTGTGTGCAAGTACTTTGCCTGCAGGAAAGGTAAATGGCATTGTGCCAGTTGCCTCTGACAGCTTTCATAAAAGAATAGAGTTCATTATGGTTTTTATTTTCTTTCACTTCCTTTACCTCCATTACCGCACATTTAAAATAAAAAAAGGGTTCAGACGCAAATTTTTTACGCCTGCTCCCTTTTTTATCTGTTCCTTCATTAACGGAATAATTTATTGATCTCCTGAGTGATTCTGGGGATGACTGTGCTGTTAAAAATGGCAGTCAGGGCTGTCAGCAGCAATGCGCCTAAAACAACGGCAATGATGATTTTTACTGCATCCGAAATATAAAAATCTCCGCGCTGGTTGGAAAGTGCCCTGCAGGCACGGGACATAAAACGGCAGCTGCTGCCCTTGATAAATTCTTTTACTTTTTTCATGAATAACCTCCTTAATGGTTTTAAAAATATTGGTTGCCAAGTGTCAATGGTGCATTTTGTCAGACAGTTATAAAAAGCCGCTGGGATACATGTTATCGCCTCCTTTCATGGTATATGGGAAAAGCTTTGGATGGAGCCAGACAGTCCTGCCGCTGGCCGCTTATCCGAAGAAAGCCCCCAGAGAGCTTAGAACTTCTGTACATAGCACCACCAAGTAAATGATCATGATGCAGACCAGCATCATCATGGAATAGCGCTGCATTTTCTTGGGGCGCTTGGCAGCCTCTTTTTTCAGGTTGCTCTGTTCAATCTGCCTCATGTCAAAGCAAATCATCTTAAAGTACATTCGCTGGTCGTCCCCCCGCAGGACGCCCACAAGCCCCCTTACCACATCGGAGAGCATGGGACTCCCGATCCGGGTCTCAAGATGGATCAGGGCGTTCTCATAGTTGCCGGTTTTCATGTCTGCAATGGTTTGGTCCAACTCCGCTCCGAAATCCCTGCCGGCCACCCGGCGGTAGGAGGTCAGTATCTTCAGCACGTCCCTGTCATTTTCCAGGTTCTGACCGATGGTCAGTGCAAAGCGTGTAATCTCCGCCTCAATGAGCTTACGACGTTTTTTCACAAAATCAAATGCGGCATAGTAAGTGGAAAACCACAACGCCACAGCCAGTCCTACAAGGACAGGGACGGACAGCGGCATGACAAATATCAGAGGGAACGCGCATAGGGCAACGCCTCCGGCAGCCACCCATGCTCTAGCGGTATAGATTTCAGGGGTCATCTCCAGCCCGGCGATATTTAAGACGGCCTGTAGCTTGCCTCGTTTCAGCTTATCTAGGTGCAGGCAAGGCGCAAAGAAGGCGGCTATTTTGGTAAGGTATACATCCAGCAGTTTCTCGTTCTTTATGCCCTGCTGTTTTCGGGCCAGCATCATCATTTTTGATGTTTTGCTGGTGGGTATGTCCGCAAAGGCGCAGGATAGGTGGTACACTGCAAGGCCGAACAAGATGATCGCCGTAAAAGCAAGGATCGTCATTTTCTGTCACCTCCGTATTCAATTGGTTTGCTTAGTTTCATGATCTGCGTTAGCGAGAACAGGATGATGGCGGCGCAAACCGCCAGAGCAATTTTGCCCGGGGTGGTGTAGATCAGGGTATGGAACCAGTCTTTGTTCAGGAAATACAAAAGCGGCACATTGGCGATCACCAGAAACATCATGGTAATCGCCTCCCGTTTGGGTTCCAGCAGCATGGCTTCCAGTTCAGACTGTACCACGCGTACATCGGAGAATTTCTGCACAATGGTGGGCAAGGTGTTCTTCATGGAGCGGTCGGACTGGCACTGGATCAGGATGTTAGCCCACTCGTGGAAGACACGGTTCGGGATCTTCATTTTCAGGCTGTTGATGGTGCTGGTGGTGTTGGCATTAATCAGCTCGCTTTCATAGACAAATGCCTCAAAGGTGGCTTTCACGGGATCGTTAATGTATTCCAGATTTTCCTTTACGGAGCGAATCAGGTCTTCCGTCCGCAGGTAAGAGGTAGTGATGATGGAGATGGCAGTCTCCAGTTCCTCATTTAGGTGTTTTTTATAGCTGGCGGAGGTGCTTCGCAGATACCAGATGGGGATAAGGGAAAAACCAAACCCCAGAATGGGCACAAGGTACGCATTGCCGATCAGTAGGGCAAGCATGGCACCTGCCGCAAACAGGATCAGGGTCAGGCGGGTCACGGCATCATAGCGGTCAGTCCGTCCGGTGTCCTTTAAGATCTGCCGGATCTCATAGTCCTGACTGAAAAACCTCTGGGCGGGCCTGCCCATGAGCACATTCAGTTCATCGCTCAGGGTGGCAGTCCTTCGGCCGGAACGGAAGATGACTTCCAGAATGTCCTTTGGCCGCACGTCACACAGCGCAAAGAGCCCTGCACTGATCAAGGCAAAACAGATTATGTAAATCCACTGCATTTATGTTTCCTCCTTCGGGTTAAATTCCGCCAGTTCCTTATGGGAGATCCCGTTGTCCAGCAGCCGCTTTTTCAGCGTGTCGGAAATCAGGCCGGTTTTTTTATGGTTGCCGATCACATGAGCATTCCCGTTTTCGTCAATCACGTTGTCCCTCACCTCGTATTTGTAGAGGGAACGGTAGAGCAGCCGCCCGTCCTGATAGTCGGTGCCCTCGATGATCTCCATGATCTTCCGGGAACGGTCCTCCAGCTGCTTGGTGAACACCACCACAGGATAAGCCTCTACCATGATCTGCATCAGGATGGAATCGTCCATGCTGTATTTACGCTTGGCAAGGGTCATCATCCTGCGGTAGGTGCTCTCACAGGAGTTGGAGTGGATGGTGGTGCATACCGTATGGCCTGTGCGGGAGCTTTCGGCGGCGGACAGGCTTTCTGCCGCAGACCGCATCTCGCCCACGCCAATCACATCGGGGTGCTTGCGCAGAACCCGCTCCAATAAGAAGTCCTGATTGATGTTCATGGCCGGGTTTTCATGGGGGCGGGTCAGCAAGTGGACCACGGAATTTAAGATGTTGCCGTGTTCATCGCGCTTTACCAGGTCAAACTCTCGACTGCCCTCCTCAATGGTGATGAGGCGACGGTTGCTTGGCACGTTGGATAAGAGCCAAGCCATGATGGTGGTCTTGCCGGAGCCCGTAGAGCCTGCGATGCATACCGATACCCCGTAGCGGATGCAGGCGGTCAGGAAATGGAGCATTTCCGCCGTGGCACTGCCGGATGCCAACAGGATTTCCTCCGACACGGTCTGCTGGTTGACGATACGAATGGAGGCGTTTACCCCCACCTCAGGGTCCACAATAGGCGTCTTGTCCACTGAAATGCGGATGTTCTTGTCCAGAAAGCCAAGGACGGAGGGCATGGTATCGTCGATCACCATGCCGCAGGCGTTCAGCATACGGCGGATCACATCGATGGCATGCTGGGGGGAGGAGAACTTGTCAGGTATCTTGATGCTACGTCCGCTGTTCATTATGATTTCAATATCGTTGTAGGCGTTGATGTTCACCTCCTCCACGCCGGGTCGGTAGATCCACTTTTTCAGGAAGGAGTAGCCAGCCATGTCCTCATACAGTTTTTCACACAGTTCTTTGGAGGTCAGTCCTTCGATGGAGTATTTGCGTTTTACAAGGTACTGTGCCATGAGCTCCTTCAAGACGGAGACAGCCCGCCCGGTGTCCCCGTCGCCGGCCTCTGCAATGGTGGCGGCATGGTTCTCGGAGAAATACCGCTGTACGTCCTCCAGCACCTGCTCATAGGTCAGTCCACCGTTTGCAGTCTGTGAAAAGAAAATGTCATTCAGGTTGTTCATCCGAAAAATCCTCCTGTTCATAATTCGCGCTGCTTTCCGTGGGGGTGGTCATATCCTGTATTTCTTCGGCATCCATCTGCTCCAGCGCCTCCAGCACCTTGTTCAGCGAGGCGATGTACTTGGCATTGCAGTATTTAAGGGCCAGAAACATGCCGCCTTCCGTGGCGCAGCGGTCGATCTCCTTGCCGTAGGGCAAGAGCCCGTCAAAGCCACCGATGAGGTAGCCCATTTCTTCAAAGGCATGGAAAGGTCGCGCCATTCCCGCAAAGGTCAGGTGTCTGTCATAGTGGAAACGTTCGTCTGCAAGGAGGGGCTGGTGTGCCTTTAAGTAGTTGACGCCCTTTAAGTCCGGCGTTAGGATGCGGGCCACCAGGTCGCCGGAGGCTATGGCGGCAGGCGTGAATACGTTCGTCATGCCGGAGCCGCAGTCTAGGATCACGAAGTCCACCAGCTTTGATGCGGCGGATACCAGCTGCAGCACCATATTAAAATCCGTTTCCGGGTAGCTAAGCGGGGTTTCTCCGGCACTGTATCCCATGAGTCCGATAAAGGGGCAGGATTTTAAGACGGTCACATGGCTGGCTACCAGAGAGGTGTCGATCTCCACGCTGCTCAATACCTGCCCGATGGAGGCGCCCATTTCAATAAGCTGTTCGGGTAGCCAGACGGGCAGCATGGGGACGCCGGCCTCTCCGTTTATGATGATGGCTTTTCTTTTGTCCCGGGTCAGCGTTTTAGCAAGGATGCAGCAGAACATGGATTTGCCGCTGCCGGGGCTGCCCCAGACGGTGATAACTTTTCCCATAATCTGTCTCCTTTCTGTCAATGCTGTGTGGCAGCCGTTTCATTATCTGCGCTGTCACTATGTGCCGCTGTATTTGGGGCATCGGGAGAAGTATCCACCGTTTCTCTGGCAGTCTCCCCGTTACCTTCATCCGGGGCTGCTGTTTTTTCCAGAAGTTCAGGGTGATAGGTCTCTAGGATGGACTGTGCCTGTAATGAGAGCAGTTCTTCCGCCAGTGTGTCATTGCCTCGGGAGACCAGCGCCACATGGGCAACGCCGTCATTTTCCAGCATGGTTATGATTCTGGCCTGTTCGGGACTTGCCAGCACGGTGATGGTGGCGGACTGCTTTTTTTCCTCGTCCTCCACCGGTTCCCGGGTGTTATCCACATTGATGCCGTCCGCGTCTGTTACGGACAGCACACGGACGTAACGCAGTTCCGGCACTTCCTCGGCGGTGTCAAGGAAGTGGTAGATGCGGATGACGTCGCCGGGCTGTAGCTTGTCGGAGAGGCCAGATGCCAGGGTCTTGACCGTTAGGGAGATGGCGGTCATGCCGGAGGGGATGCTGTTTAAGGCCATGTCGGAGGAAATGGGTGCCATGCTGACCTTGGTGGTGAGGATGTAATCTCCCTGTGCAAGGTCTGCGGTGGCGTAGAACCCGTTTACATCCTCCAGAGAGCGGGCGATGTTGGGGGGCAGGTTGAAGCTCCCCACCTCCACTACTTCGGTGTTGGCGGCGGTGATCTGTTCGCCCTTTTGTACCGGCTGAGTGATCCGGACGATCTCGGTCTTGCCGTTAGTCTGCCTTGCGATGGTGGGCAGGGCGACAAAGGCGATGACGGCTGCCAGCAGCAGGCTGAGCATGCCAAACAGAAAGCGGTTGTTCAATTTCATAATGGTTCATTCTCCTTTTTATATTATTGAGGCTATAAGGGTAGCCAGACTGCCCGTTGCGATAAACGGGACAAATGGTATGGAAAGTTTTTTCTCCCTGTGCTGGCAGAAGATAAGCAGTGCGGCAGCGGCTGCTAATAGAGTAGCGATTAGCAAGGTGTTCAACATACGGTAAGGGCCGTAGATAAAGCCGATGATCGCTGTCAGTTTGATGTCACCGCCGCCAAGCCCCATGCCGCCCTTGGAGAGCATGGCAGCAGCAAGCAGGATTAAGAAGCCCAATGCACATCCTGCCAGCGAAAGACCAAGCGCTATCGGGAAGGGTTTCACCTCACCAGCAGCCCATATCTGGATCGGTAGGGACGCAAAAGCAACAGGGCAGAAAAAAACAAGTGCCCGGTCAGGCACCCGCTTTGTGTGGATATCGTATGCTGCAAAACCCACAATGCAGATAAGCACCAGCGTTTCATAGGATAGGGTAACAATGTCACTCACGGTTTGTATACCAGTCATCAAAGAGGCTGCCGTGTATGGTGATATGGTCGTTTACATTGACCGACAGCATCCCATCCGGCGTCCATGTATCCCACACTTGGGTATAGACCGTGTAGTCGGTGCTGTCTGGGAACCATACAGGGGTAAAATGGGCAGCCCGTCCGTAGGTGGAAAACTCGTTTGTCCGGAAGGTGAACTTTGCGCTGCGCCCGCTGGAAACGCGCTGCAAAAGCCGCAGGTAAGTGCGGTACTGGAATTCCGGAAATACGGAAAGGGCAGTCTGTGGGTTGGTAATATGCCCGGACGGGGCATCCGTGGACAGTACTGCACCTACCTCTGTTTTGACGCCGTAGCCGCTTTTCATGTCCTTGCCGTTTGCGGTGGGTACAAGGTCATCCGGCAGTAGGGACATGGTTCCAGAGATGGAGGCGGAGTAGCCGGTATAGAGGTATTCCCATTTTCCCTCATCCACCCACTTCCCTTCGTCCACCCATTCGCCCTCGTCTTCCCAGTCCCCGTGATTTTCGATGCAGCCTGAGGGACAAGTGCTATCGCAGGGTTCATCGTGCCACTGCCAGTCGGAATGCCATTTCCAGTTAGGGTGCCATACCCATTTGGCTTTCCAGCAGCAGCTCCACACGCCCCAGTTTGCCGTTAGCTTCTGGGGATTAGTGGGAAGGGCGGGAGGGGAGTAGCCCGGGGAAGTGTCCGTTGCCAGAGGGTCGGGCGGTATCCTTTCGCTCAGATCCACGATTCTGGCGGTAAAGGAGGTCTGCGCTGTGGTGGCGCCTGACACTGATACCGTGATGCTGACATCCTGAGGTGTGCTCGGGGTATGCCACTTGACCCATACCACCTGAGAATCATCCTTGGGGATCACGATGTTGTTGACCCGGTAGGGGGTGCCAAGGATCTGGAAGGTCACGGAGGCAGGGTTGTCCGGCGTCAGGTTTTCATCCGTGTGGAGGGTGACGGAGGTGATCACATCCGTATTTACCCGGTATTCCATATCGGGGGCCTGCAACCCGCCCTCCGGCACAGGCGGTCGTTCCTGAAACCGCACGATGCCCACACCGAGGCTACTTATGATGTCTGCGTTGGCCTGTTTCCCGGTGGTGTTGCCCGTCCATGCCGGGAGCCCTAAGTCGCTGTACTCCAGAAACAGGGCTAGAGGCAGGTTTTTATGGGTCAGGGAGGTCATGGTGCGCCTTAATGTGCCGCCGGAGAGCTGGTCGTACAGGGCGGCCTCCGTTGCGGTCATGCAATAAAACAACCCGTTGTGGGTAAAATAGGCAAGGGGTTCCACCAGCAGCTTATACTTGCCCGCCAGCATGGCCTCATAGCTGACGCCTGCATCCCCGGCAATCATCATGCAGGCGTACTCGCTGCAGAAGTACCGCTTGATGGACTCTATGTTGTTCCTGCCGGTGCTGCTGACAATGGTGGGCATGGGGTTGTCAGGATTTATGCAGCTGTAGGCAACGCCGGATTGGGGGGACAGGCTGGTCCCGTTCAGGTATTGCAGCTTGCTGACCTTGCCGAAATGCAGGACGCTGCTGTTCTGGACAGTATTGGAATAATCCATGGGGGTTGAGACGGCGGCTCCTGTCTCGGCATCCACCACTGTGATGCGAACGCCGTCCTTTCCGGGGGTCCATGAGTTGGTGGAAGTGCCCTGCCCCATGCCGCCGCCCCCGCTGTCCATGTTGCCCTCGCCGGCTGCAAAGGCTGTGGCAGATGAGAGGCACAGCATAAGAGCCAGAGTGCAGAGAGTTGAAAAAATTCGTTTCATCTTTTATCACGCTCCTTAGATTTCCTGTTAAATGAAAAACCGCCACGGAAAGGTGACGGTTTGTTCAGTATAGTGCGCCGCTGGGCGCAGGTTCCATATTCAGTTGTCAGGGACTTGACTTACATATCGCCCACCATCTTGTCAGGGTCGCCGCTACTGCCTGATGTTGTTTGCTCTATCTGGCCAGGCACCACCCAGCCGAACACGGGGTCATAAACGGCGCCGTTTTCGTTGGTGGAGCCGGGGGCAGGCATATTGTCCTGTGCAGGAGGTGCAGTCGGTTCTGGCTCGGTTTCCTCCGGTGCATAGGTGGGCGGCGCAGATGGGTCTGTGGGGTCGCCCTCAGGCGTAGGCGGCTCAGGGGGTGCCGTCTTGAGATCCTCCCCCTCGGGGGTAAAGTCAATGATGACCTCGCCCTCGGATTCGTTCACCACCTTGGGGTATTCCTCCATGGGCTCTTTTGTGGCAGTCGGCGCGGGTGTATGGGTGGGGACAGGGGGTGCCGTATTTGCGGAGGGTGCCGGGGATTCCTGCCATTCCTGCGTCCCTGTGTTGGCGGCCACATCCTCCGGCTGGAAATTGTTATCCCTGTCCCTGTTCACCATAAAACAGACGGCCAAAATGCCGATGCAGGCAGCCGCCAGCACGGAAAACAGGAATTTCTTTGATCTGAAAATTTTCTTCATGGTCTGTGTCTCCTTTCGTTGCTTTATAAATATCCCTTACGGTCTGGAGGGAAGTTTTTTCAACAAAAATCCTAAAATTTTGTGTTGTGATAGCCTGTCAGTTCAATGTGCCGGGTGATGGCGGGGTACTGGCGGCCGAACATGAAGATATAAAATTCGGCGTCACAGGAAAAGACATATTCCACCCGGTCGCCTGCTGCATGGAAGGAAAGGCTGATGTTCTTTATCTGGTAATCATCCGTGGAGAGAGGGAGCTTGCATGCCAGCCCATCCGTAACGGTTTCCTCCAACATGGTGGTATAGTCTCTGCTGGAGTACAGGGTACTTAAGTACTCGCTGAAGTTGGTCTCCCTCTGGGAACGGTAGGTGTCTGCATAGATGCTGGCGCTCAAATTGTTCAGTTCCATTTTCGCACCATTCCTTATGTTTATGCAAGTGATTTTTACGGAAGCATACAGCAGCAGGAAGGAGACCAGGATCACCACGCCCATCACAAGGAAGCAGGTGTAGATGGACATATCGCCGCGGTCGTTTGCCAGGCGCTTCTTTATGCGCAGGCCCACATATCGAAGTTTGCTGCCAAAGCAGCATGCGGGCCGCGCAGCGGTCAGGGAAAAATCTTCCCTGCCTCGATCATGTATACATATTTTCTTCATGGGCACCTCACTTCCAATAATGTTCGCTGACGCCCGCCGCCCTGGAAACAATATTGATGCGGACCAGGTCGAAGTTCCAGAAACCGCCCAGCTTTGCCTCACCCTGAATGGTGATGTAGAAAGGGTTGCCTAACTGGATGGCCCTGTTCATCCCGGAGGGAGTCGGCGTCTTGTAGGAGGCGTTGATGGAATAGGAGATGTTGTCGGCACCCCCGATCTGGGAACAGAGGAAATTGAAGAGCTGTTCCGTCTCCGCATTGACACCGCCTGACAGCTGGATCTGCTTTACCATCTGATCGGCGCAGAGGTCCAGCTCCTGCTTTGTGGAGATAATGCTGAACAGATCAATGATAAAAGCCAACAGTAACACCGCAATGAAAATGAAGACCATGGTGCTGAGGTAGTTTGCCTCGGCACGCTCGTCCTGCAGAATCCTGCGGATCTTTTTGATAACTATGATAACCACCACCTTTACAGCAAAACGGCCGCCCTTTTTTGAAAGGAAACGGCCGTCTGCAAAATTTTTGACTGTACCAAGTATAACAGATATGGATTTGCGGTAAAAGAGCAAAACAATGCCAATGTTGTGCCAAGGGTGTGCTGATTATAAAATAAAAAAATATATTACTGTCAATAAAGAAAAAGGGAGCTGAAATAAGGTGGCTGTAAAGTGTTATGAAATTGGCAATTAGAAAATGCGATACATGGATAATTGAATATTGATTCGTGATATGGTATGATTAGTTAATATTTTAGAGAGGACTGTATGCCTATGTTCACAACTTAAGACCCTACCCATTGTCCTAAGTGTCAGAGTAAAGTATGTGAAGAATATATATAGGATCGGCGGGAAAACCTACCGGTTCTTTACGGCTATAGCTTTGTTTTTTTATTGTCTTGTCATAGAATTAAGTATAAAGAAAAATAGTATAATTAACCTGTTCTTTATTGTACAAGAGAAAATGGAATCAGACATTGGTAGGCAATATGGATTAGTATGTTAGACAGCGATTAGCTATATGTACGGAGGAAAATAATATAATGCGACCCGAATATGATGGTATAAAATTTTATAGTGTTTATGACTGGTGTATTAAAGAACATTTGGCAAAGGCAGCTGTTATTCTTGAATCATTTGATGAAAATAAACAGTATACTGATGTCAATGAAGTGATTGAATTATATAACATTCAGAAATTGATTAATAGTGGAGTCAACCTTGAAGAATGGGATGAAGAAAAAATTGTTTATTATAAAAATTTGTGTAGTTCTTTTATGAAAGTTTTCGGAAGGTTTTTTGGGCAAATAAATGATACAAATTTCAAACAGATTTGTCAATCGGTTTGTATTGGATATGTAGAAGATTTTTGGAAATTGTTTGAGAAATTTAAAACCTTTAAAAATGTTTCTAGTCAAATGTTTGCTGATTATTTAAGTGAACCAGAAACTACGCTTTATATGTTGTTACAACAGGAGGAATTGGTCAAATTTTATGGTGAGGAATTGGCAGAAATATTGCGCATTTCTGAACAAACTCCACAGTTGATTATTGATAAGTTTTTCAAGAAACATGATCAGGAATGTTCGTATAATTTTCCAAAAGAATTGTCTCCATCAGAATATGAGGATATTTTGCGGAAATATATTAAGTTAACTACAGCAAATTTGAATGATCTTCAACTACTGGCATATTCACAAAGCTCAAAAGAATGCCCGATTAGTGATAAATTGAGATTAGCTGCGAAAAGGGAATGTGATACTTATTGGGAAAACCGTCCCTTTACAGGTGTGCAAATAGGGTATGGAGTGGGTGTGGAATTTGCCGATGTACCGGAGATAAAAAGTGCCAAAAGATTAGAGAATAACACTTATCAAGTTACTTATGATATTAAGTGGCTGCTCGACAATTTGGATTACCCTACAATCTTAAATAATTTTCGCTATATTTTTGAGCAATTTGATGATTGTTGGAGAAGTACTTTGGTAGCAGTAAAATCACAATTGGGAGTTTTTGAAAGAACTCTTTCGATAAGGGGAATTAAGGAGTATGTAAAAGGGAATCTTTTTAATATAGGGGAAAACATTTCAACAATGCAGGTAAAAGGATGTTATGATATATTGAAACATAACGGGGTGAGGCTAGAAGATGTTTTGAAATGGTTCTTTGAGGAATATCTTCCGCAAGAGTTTGGTGCAAAGGGTTTTCGGTTTAATCCTCCATCGGAAGGGACAACGCTAGTAGAAAAATGCAGAACCATAGCTTCGGAAATGGATGGAGTACTTAAACAGTTTCGTATGTATGTGTGCGATGGAGAAATAGATCGGGAATTATTTGAAATTTCTTCAGAGCATGTTATTTTTTCCAGTTTATCAGGTTTTATAAAAGAAAAATATGCTTATGAAAATAGTAATGATATTCAAAAAGAACAGTTTTTGTTGTTCTCTGATCAGAGTCTTCTAGGTTATATAGAAAGAACTAAAAATAAGTATAGTCGCTTTTTTGACCTGATGATTCATGAAGATTTAGAGTTCTCGGATTTTTGGGAGCATCAGCAAATAAATATTCGCTGGCTTATTGAGCAAGACATAGTTGAGGAAAATGCTGATGGCTATTTAAGATTGAATATTGCTAAAGTTTTAATTCTAAAGGATTTATATGAGCACGATGTGATTTGCCCTTCATATTACGACAGTGAATTGAAAAAAATAATAGATGAGTGGTGTAAGAATGGTGACTTAAGAATGTCAGACAGCCTGTTTTCTGAGCCAGAACAAAACTACCTTAACTATGAATTGAATAAATCTGCATATAGTAATGGTCTTGATCTGCGTAATAAATATACACACAGCACGTATCCAGCAGATGAAAAAATTCAGGTTATGGATTATATGGTGCTATTAAAGATAATGATTCTTGTGGTTACAAAGATTAATGAAGAATTTTGTTTGAAAGCACAGATTGAAACCATGAGTAAGAATTGAATATGAAAATAGGGGATTCATTTATGATAAAAATGTACATAGGATTTATGGGAAAACCGGTCAATCCTAGACTGCAATATTTCAAGAGGAAATCAAGAAGCGGACCTCTATTATCTCAAAGGAAATCAGTAATTTATTAGTAGTGTAAAGAACAAAGAGTATTTGGGGAAACTTTTACTTGGAGGATATATGAGAAAGTACCGATATATGCCGTATTTTTTTGATATTAAGTATGAAATAAGAACATATAAGCATATTGGAAAAGACTACGGTGATCGCAGGATTGCAGATAGAGGCTTGATTAGAAACTTTTTAAGGTGGTATAGAAAGCGGATATATAACAGAAAAGAATTAAAATACAAGTTTTGCAACACTTATGAAGAGTGGAAGTTATATTTGTTTGAGAGGAAGTTTTGTACTACATATGATAAACAAAATATGATAAAATATCTTAATGATCGAAAAAGAACCTGTGAGAAAATATTTGAGTCAATAAAAACGATAATCATTCCATTATACATTACTATTTATTCAGGAGCTATTGCATTAATGGATAAATTTTGGTCGGAAGCGGAAGTTTCGGAATCAATGTCTAGGAAATCAATGTCAGTATATTTGGTTTTATTGCTATTGTTTATTATTGGCGTTTCTTTCTACTGGATTGTGAAAAATAAAGACGATATATCTTTTTATAAGGATTATATGGATTGCATGAAAAAAGAATGAGGAGCTTCTTTGAGTGGCTATTTTAGTATATTGTCTGCAATAAAGCATTTATGATAGGGAATATTCTTTTATAAATGATTTGTAGCAAAGTGAAGAAATATTTAAATTTTTTTGTATTTATATAGGTATATAGGTCAATTTCAAAAATGAAAGCGACTTATATACCTTTTTTGTGTACCTTGAAAACTTCATAGCCTTCCAGACAGTTATACAGGAGCTGCGGACAGTGTGCGATGACAGAAAAGGGAGCGCACCCGCAGATGAGATGTCGTACAGCAGCAAAAGCTACATAGTAGCTGCCTGAAAATACGCGGCGGAACTCCGGCGCAGGAAATGGGTCTAGGGAAAGGCAGATTCCTGAAGGTATAATATATCTTCTTTATAGTTATTTGCGGAAAAGTTTAGCAGTGAGCAGGTGTGATAACGATTGGGAAAAGATGATGTAAAACAGTAGCAGGGAGGAATGGAGCATGGAGTCAAGGGTAAATCGAAAAAAATTTGTCCGCTACAAGGAAGGGGCAGAGTTGTACAGTATCAGCCAGAGCAAATTTGAGAGACTGGCTAAAGATGCTAAAGCTATATATAAGGTAGATAAAGTGGTCTTGGTAAATTGTGAATTGTTTGAGAAGTATCTGGAAACTTTCAGAATAGACGGCTAAAGAGTTGTTGTACTTTTTACTTGACTTTTTGTAATACAAAAAGTAAAATGGTATTAGGTTTAGAGGTGAGGGATATTTATGGCGAAGATGGGCAGGCCAAAGGCAAAAGAAGTAAAGGAAAAAATAATCACATTGCGAGTAACGCCTGCCAGACATGAAAAAATCAAGGAATATGCCCAAACTCATAATCTGACTATAACCGAAGTATTGCTGAAGGGTGTGGATGATCTGATAGACACAACCTGAAGCGGGGTACAAACGCTCTTTTCTCTGTAGTTTTGGAAAGGAGCATAGTATGGGAAATGCAAGGAAAGACAACAAAGGGAGAGCATTAAGGAAAGGAGAAACGCAACGGAAATACGATTCGATGTACATATATACTTATACAGATCCATTTACACACAAAAGGAAGTATTTGTACTCGAAAGACTTGATGGAGTTAAGGGAAAAGGAAAAGGGATTGCTGCGGGATCAGCTTGACGGATTGGATGTGTATGCGGCTGGAAATGCAGACCTGAACTTTGTTTTTGACAGATATATTTCCACGAAAACAGAATTGCGGTCAACAACATATGCCAACTACACATATACCTATGATCATTTTATCCGCGATTCATTTGGAAAGAATAAAGTGAGTGCAATTAAATACTCCGATGTACTGCACTTTTACTTGTATCTGGTGAAAGAGAAAGGAATCCAGGTCAACACCCTTGAAACAGTGCATTCGGTATTGCATCCTACTTTTCAGATGGCGGTGCGTGATGATATTATTCGTACAAATCCAAGTGACGGGGTCATGGCGCAGGTTAAGAAACAGCCGGGAAAGAATCATGGCGTCCGGCACGCATTGACATTGGAGCAGCAGAGGGCGTTTATGAAATATGTCGCTGACAGTCCCGTTTACTATCGTTGGACGCCGTTGTTTACGGTATTATTGGGGACAGGGTGCAGAATAGGGGAAGTCATTGGGCTGCGATGGGAGGATATTGATTATGAGAAGCGTATGATCAGTATCAACCACAGCGTAACATACTACCCCAGAAGGGACAACACTTATAAGTGCGAGTTCCAGGTATCCCTGCCTAAGACGGAAGCAGGCATACGGAATGTGCCAATGATGGAGGAAGTGTACAAGGCTTTCAAAGACGAAGCCGCAAGGCAGAAAGAAGAAGGAAGCCACAATACCATGGAAGTGGATGGGATGTCTGGTTTCGTTTTTGCTAATCGGTTTGGTGGTTTGCATAATCCGCAGGCAATCAATCGTGCGATTCGGCGCATATCTGAGAATTATAATGCGGAGGAGGTGCTGAATGCGAAACGAGAGGAAAGGCAGCCGATTATTATCCCCCATTTCTCCTGTCACCACTTAAGACATACCTTTTGTACCCGGTTTTGTGAGAATGAAACAAATGTGAAAATTATTCAAGCGGTAATGGGGCATGCTAACATTGAGACAACGCTGGATATATATGCCGAAGTTACTGACATGAAGAAAACAGAAGCAATCGAAGATTTATCGCGTAACTTACACATTTTTTGAGAATGAGTTTTGACATGAAATGTTGCAGTGCAACAAGAATTTGCAGGTACAACAAAAGTGCAACAATTTATGCCTGCATAGCACTGAATCATACAGGATAATGGTTTTAGTGAAATTTGTGAAATATTGGGAGATACTTGATAATGAGTGATGATACTTTACGGGAACTTTCTTTCCCGACGATGAAGAGCCTTGGCGGAAAAGACCAGTAAAACTAAGGGTTTGCGGACTTAAAGGCAGTATGGTGCGACAAGAGTACGACAAAATATCTCGTGTCAGTTCAAATTAATATTTTGTACGATAAGGACATTTTTCTAAAAGAAATTTTGGGGAAGTGTCCTTTTGTTATATTGAAGCTGAACGGCAATCCATCCTTCTAAATTTAAAGGATGAAGGGAAATCTATTATTTTGGCAAGCCATAACAAAGAGGATATAGAAGTGCTGTGTGCAGTTCAGATATGAGTGGAATGCAGGCTTATTACATGGTATAATGGAGAGCGAAAATTTGAATTTTCACTGGAAGTGTAAAAGTGTAAGGAAAGAAAAGAGACATGCTGGATATATTGATTGTAGAAGATAACAAAGAAATAGGTATTTTGCTGTGTGATTTTTTGCGTAAGGAGAATTACACGGTTAGTGTAGCCCAAACCGGTGAAAAAGCATTGGAATTGTATGAAAAATATGGAGCCAAGGTGATTGTGCTGGATATTATGCTTCCCGGAATGGATGGATTTGCGGTTTGCTCCAAGATTAGGGAGACTTCCAATACCCATATTTTAATAGCCAGTGCCAAGGTGGAAAAGAATGATAAATTAAAAGGCTTAAATCTTGGTGCAGATGATTACATTGAGAAACCTTATGATATAGATATTTTAATTGCTAAAATTAAAGGTATCTTTAAAAGAAAATATGGTCAGGCAGAGATTGTAGAAGGGAATATCCGCTTGAATACTGTGCAGCAGTCGCTCTTTGTAGATGGGCAGAAAAAAGAAGTTACCGAAAAGGAGTTTGAACTGTTAAAGCTGCTCATCGAGAATAAGAATGTAACTATGAAGAAGGAATATTTGTTCAATACCGTCTGGGGAAGTGACAGCGATTCGGAGATTCAGACACTGACGGTACATATTAAGTGGCTTAGGGAAAAAATAGAAGAAGAACCCAAAAAGCCCAGGCATATTATTACAGAGTGGGGAGTAGGGTATCGGTTTGAGTAAGTTTAAATTTTTTATACTATTGATTGTCATTGTAGAGATATTGCTTATACTGTCAACGAATATATTGTATTTTTGGCAAAACAATGGCGGTGAAGGGAAATTATATATAGTAGAAGCAAGGCGTGTGATTAAGGAAATAGAAGAACAAAAACCGGAGGCTTCCGAAATAGAAGCAATGAGTTTCAATCAGTATGAGACGATAGCAGGAATCAGAGAGTTTGTTGCCGGAGAAGCCTGTGATAACGATTATCTAGTGGAAGAAATAGCTGGTAAACTGTATCGGATAGAATATGCAGAGAAAAGAAGTCAACGAGTACCCTTGTACATCAATATCTCGTTGTTTGGGATGATGATTGTGACAAATATTGTGCTGGTGTATGTGTATCATAAGGTTTTAAAGCCTTTTTGGGATATGAGTAATTTATCTTATGAGTTGGCGAAAGGGAATTTGTCCATGCCTGTAAAAGAAGAAAAAAGTAAGCTGTTTGGGCGTTTCCTGTGGGGAATGGACATGCTTCGCGAAAAGTTGGAGGAAACAAAAGAGAAAGAGCTTGCATTTCAAAAGGAGCGGAAGACATTGATTCTTTCTTTGTCCCATGATATTAAAACGCCGCTTTCTTCCATTGAATTGTATTCCAAAGCATTGTCGGAGAATTTGTATGACACACAGGAGAGAAAAGACGAAGCTTTGCAGGGCATTGTAAGGAATGTGAAAGAAATAAAGGGGTACGTGAATGAAATTGTAACTGCATCCAGAGAAGATTTTTTGAATTTGGAAGTGCGTATGGAAGAGTATTACCTTCCAGAGGTTATGAAAGTCACGATAAGTTATTACAAAGAGAAGTTATCTGTCATTCACACCGAATTTCAAGTGGATGAAATATCGGAATGTCTTGTCAAAGGAGATAAGAACCGTATGGTTGAGGTTCTGCAAAATGTTATGGAAAATGCCATAAAATATGGCGACGGTAAACGCATCCGCATATCGTTTGGGGAGGAAGAAGACTGTATATTAATACAGATCGAGAACTCGGGATGCAATCTGAAAAAAGAGGAACTTCCAAGTCTTTTTGATTCCTTTTATCGTGGAAGCAATAGCACCGGTATGAAAGGGAACGGTCTGGGACTTTATATTTGCAAAACATTGATGCGTAAAATGGATGGGGACATCTTCGCGCAAATGAATGAAGATGTTTTTTGTGTGACGATAGTCGTTAGAAAAGCATAATGGGTATGAAAACTTCAGGGTTATATTCAGTGACTCTGAAGTTTTGCATTTAAGGATTATTTAATAATTTCTCTTGTAGAATCAGTTCAGAAACAAGAGAAAGGGGTAACAAAATGTATCTAAACATCCTAAAAAAAGATTTAAAACGAAAAAGGGCAATGAATCTTATTCTTCTATTATTTATTATTCTTGCCACAATGTTTGTAGCGTCAAGTGTAAACAACGTTATAAATGTTACCACAGCACTGGACTGTTATTTTGAAATGGCAAATGCGCCTGATTATTGTGTGACTACTATGAATAAAAATCTTGCCGTTGACATTGACGAAACAGTAAGATCGGCAAGTGCGGTAGATCATTATGAAACGGAAGATATATTGTATTTATCGACTGAAAATTTTATCTATGAGGACGGAGATATCGTTATCGAGCAAGGTACACATCTGGTTCAGAGCGATATTTATATGAATTATTTTCTTCCTGATGGCAATATCCTTGAAACGGTAGGGCAGGGCGAATTATATATGACGGAAAGTAAGGCAGACGCTTTCGGTATTGATGTGGGCGATAAGCTTACCATAGAGGTAAACGGTGTGAGCCGTGAATTTGTTCTTACAGATAAAATAAAGGACGCACTTTTCGGCTCAGGTCAGTTCTCGTTCACCCGTTATATCATAAGCGAGGAAGATTTTGCGTGTTTCCTTTCCGCAGAAAACGCGGAGGAATATTACGGTGGTACGCTTGTTTACCTATATTCTTCCAATATGGAAACGGCTCTGCCGCAAATAAAACCGCTTGTAGATAACAGCGTACTCGCAATGGACAGAGCCTTGATGAAATTCTTCTATATTTTTGATATGATAGTGGTAGGTATTCTGCTTGTGGTAAGCATTCTGCTTATTATAATAGCATTTGTGGTTTTGCGTTTTACCATTTCTTTTACACTATCCGAGGAATTCCGTGAAATTGGTGTAATGAAGGCTATTGGTATCGGCAATATTAAAATCCGGAGTTTATACCTTGTGAAATATATGGGACTTTCTGTGATCGGTGCGGCCGTCGGTCTTGCATTTAGCTTCCTTTTCGGTAAAATGCTTATGAGCATTTCCTCGCAGGCAATTATTGTCGAAAATCAGAGTCCGATTTTGGTAAGCATTCTTTGTGCCGTTCTTGTTATCGCAGTCATTTTATTGTTCTGCTATGGCTGTACAGGCAAGGTTAAGAAATTGACGCCCATTGACGCAATCAGAAACGGTCAAACAGGTGAACGCTTTCGTAAAAAGAGTCTTATGAGTTTAAGTAAATCCAGGCTTCCGATGGCGCCTTTCCTTGCACTGAATGATATTGTAAGCAGTCCCAGACGATATAGTATTATCACACTCACATTCTTCCTCTGTCTTGCCCTTTTGCTGATGCTTTCGGCAACTGTTTCTACTATGAACAGCAACAGTCTTGCGACAGCATTTGGATGGGCAGATTGCGATATCTGTTTGGATAGTAAAATAGTTATGGAATGTATGCAGGAAGACGGACACGAAAGGCTTGAAAAGTACCTTGAGGAAATGGAACAAACTCTTGCAGAAAGCGGCATTCCTGCAAAATGCTATCAGGAAATGATGTTTATTCTGCCCGTATCTTTCGAAGAAAACGAGAGCAATATTGCTATCTATCAGGGCACAGGATCAACAATGGATATGTACGAATACACAGCAGGAATATCGCCGCAGAATACCGATGAAATTGCAATAACACGAATTGCTGCGGAAAATCTGAACGCAAATATCGGTGATACCGTTACGGTGAAAAACATTGACGGAGATAAGGAATATATTATTTCGGCGTTTTTCCAGTCTATGAATATGCAGGGCAGCGCTATCAGACTTCACAGTGATGCGTATATAAATTACGTTCAGGCAGCAGGCAGCCCCTATACGCAGATTGCTTTTACAGATCATCCGGACAGCAAGGAAATAGAACGAAGAATGGAGGAGATTCGGAGGATTTTTCCCGAATATGAAAATATAAGAACCTGTGCCGAAGCAGTAGCAGATATGCTCGGTATTACGGAAACTCTTGACGCAGTAAAATCCTTTGTAGTTGTTTTGTCAATCCTATTAGCCGCACTCATAACCGTACTTATGGAGCGTTCTTTTATCGCAAAGGAGCAAGGTGAAATCGCACTTATGAAAGCCGTAGGCATACGAAACGGAAAAATCTATGCATATCACACTTTAAGGTTTTTATTCGTGGGAATCATTGTAGTGATGATCGGTGAAATTTTCGCAATGCCTCTTACGCACCTGTGCATAGACCCGATCTTTGAAATGATGGGTATGGAGCTTGCACCCTCCTACGTTATCGATCCTGTTGAAATGTATCTGGTATTCCCTGTTGTGATTCTTGTTACAACAGCCGCAAGTGCATTCCTGACCTCAATTTACACAAGAAAAATCAAGCCCTCCGACACTGCTAACATTGAATAACATTGAGAAAAATGGAATAAGAAAGGAAACTATTATGAATATCTTGGAAGTAAAAGACCTCTGCAAAACATATATCGTAAACAAACGCCAGAACAACGTTTTGAAAAATGTAAACTTTACTGTTTCTGAAGGCGAAATGGTAGCCATTATGGGTCCGTCAGGCTCGGGTA
>ERZ808054.562-NODE-562-length-32439-cov-4.528367_pt1 | contig 32439 bp, 31 predicted proteins | sample MGYA00380201_ERZ808054 | MGnify/ENA primary metagenome ERZ808054 (study PRJEB31490, sample SAMN06133419) | mouse gut metagenome | isolation source: Z5_2 | host: mice | place: China: Chengdu | collected 2015-05 ...
AAGTTTTTGGGGGGCGATGGCATATAATGTGGCGAATATGACCATGCCTTCCCTGTACATTGCCATGAATGAGCTGTCCAACCATGACCATTCCCGTTTTCTGACGAGAACGAACCATGTGGTGGGCAGGACCAATTCCCTTGGACCGGAAATGGCAAACCACAACGTCAATAAGGCAGTGATGCGGGAAGCCGTTCTCATCCAAATGACATGGACGGGGGCGCCTACGATATACTATGGCGACGAGGCGGGCGTGACGGGCTTTACCGACCCGGATAACCGGAGAACGTATCCCTGGGGACGGGAGGACCAGGAACTGATCGAGTTCCACCGGAGGATGATTGCCATTCATAAGGAAAACAGGGAATTTCTTACGGGGTCATTAAAATACATGGAAGCCGATTATAATATCATCGGCTACGGACGGTTTAACAGACAGGAGCAGTCGCTGATTTTGGTTAATAACAACCACCATGAGGTGACGAAGGAAATCTCCGTATGGCACCTCGGTACGCCCAAGGAAGGGAAAATGAAGCGTCTGATGCTTACTACGGCGGAAGGCTTTACGACCGAGGAGGCGGAGTATCCGATTATTAAGGGACGGGTGAAAGTGACCCTGCCTCCCACATCTGCCATTGTACTGAAGCACCCGAAGAAGGCGGGGAAGAATTTCCTGCATTTCAGGTAAGGATAAAAGATACCGGAGTGATCCGGTATCTTTTATTCCCGCGGGCAACGAGCCAAGCAGCCGCACTTGTGCGGATATTTGGGGTCTGCCGGAAAATATATTGACCATCATTTTCCAAAACTTTATAATGAAAATAAAAAAAGGAATTTTATGGACGGGACAGGGGGGGAATGGTATGCAGGAAAAGATTACGTTTATTTTCGGGACGGATGAAAGTAAAAATAATTTTTTGCAGTGCTGTCAAATGTTTTCTAACATTCAGGATGCTACAATGGATTCTGACAAGTTTTTTTTCCGAAACAACAAAACATTATATAATGATATAAATCACATCCTGACTTTAATGATAAGCGGAGGCACTTTATCGGCAATTATCCTTAGTATAAAGGAAATTTTGCTGCAATATTTGAAGAAAGGTGAAACAACCGTCATCATACAAAAAGGTGACCGCAAACTGGAAATCCATTATGATATGAAAAATGGTCATCGAAATGCGGAGAATATTGTAAATGAGAAACTTATCGGAGAGTTGTTCTTTTCTGAGAGCGAGGGGCAAAGCGAGACTGAATAGTCCGTTAGGGACTTTTGATGCGATAACCAAAACGATCAATATCGATTACTACAATTTGGAAAATGTAGCAAAAAATATGGATTCGTGTCTGAGCTATTATACTTATTATCATGAACAAATGCATCATTATCAATATACCGCTTCAACGTTGGGTCTTTTTTATACCTACCTGATGGATGTGGAATATGAAAGAATCTCACTGTTGGTGGATGAACTGGATTTCACGCCTCCGCTTCTGTCTTGTGTGGAAAAACAGAATATTGAATGGAATGAAAAACTGCACCCGCTCCGGGAAAAGCTGGGATTTAAGAATAAGTATACAGAACCTTTAGATTATTTACAAATCTTATTGGATGAAATATCGGATATTGAATTGTTCCTATTTATTTTGGAAGGTGGTTTTTCCCTTGAAAAACTGGAGAAAATTACGCGGAACAGACCAATTCGTACTGATTTAATATGTGAAATGTATTATTTTATATCCTATTATTATGATCTTACCGGAAAAAAATTAGGCGCTTTTTACGACGATGCAATAAAAGAGACAAGAAACGGAAAACAAATATCGGACAAGAATAATCCTATTATTTTGATGCCTTTGCCAAACGGACTTACCTTTGGATACTATGCTGTTTTAGAGTCACATGCGCGATATTGTGAATTGACAAGAGTATTATCCGATATGGGAAAATATCATAAACCGGAAATTTTGGTAAGGGTAAAAAAGGAATTAACGAAACAGGATGATTATCAGACCGCATATAACTTATTCGCTTCCATGGTTATCCATATACCAAAGGAATTGACGCCCCTGAGTGTATTCCTGTTTTGTTTGGTATGTGATTATACCATTCATATCCCGGTTCCACAGACGCCCGGATTGAAGGACAGCCTGTTAGTGATGTCTGATTTTAATTTAATGATGCCGGCCCCTAGATTTGTTTCTATATGCTGTGCCGTAGACCGGGCAGTAAAAGCGGACACGGTCATTAAGCTGAATGATTTGAAATATGGAAAGAATCAACTCCTGGAACGGAAGACGCTTGATGAGTGGAACCGTTTGATTTACTTTTTGTATGACATAATCAGTAAGGACACAGGATATCCTTCACCGATTCGTATAGCAAAAGCATTCCTTGAAAATGATGATGCTTTTAATGAAAAAAATATGTCACATTTTCCGTTTGAATATGACAATGCCGTTTTTTGGGAAGCCTGCAAAACCCGGATAGAATACCCCCTCTTTTTTATTAATCCGGAACTGTTCAGGCTGATAGACCGGAAGAAATATATAGAAATTAGTAATGCCCAAGGAGCTCCGGCGATGCAGTTACAAAAGGAATTGATTTTTTATGAAAGAAAAGGACAGTGGATAGGGCAGGGATATTTGTTAAAAAGGGTTTTATCCCACTATCTTTCCGCTCTCTTTTTCGGGTATGAACAGGATATGGATCTGGAAAAATATTTTGGCGTAAGTATGCAGGATGTGGAAAACGCGGTATACAATAAATATGGTAAAGTCAAACGTTTTTGGTAGATGGACCGCAAAAGCAAGCGAGGAAAGAAAAAATGTGCGGAGGACATTTTTAGTGCTTCATTAACATACGGAACAGGGAAAAGCGGAAACTGAAAATCGGTTTCCGTAATGGAAAGATTATGGTGGTTTTGCGGAATGTTTGGTATAATATGCAAGAGCGTGTTTGCCCATTGATTCCAGGGCAGGAATAGGATGTGCCGCAATGGTAAAAAAACATAATCGGCAGAAAACAGAGGGAGAAGCGGAGAGATGAAGTTTAATTTTAAACAGGATATCAAACGGATTATTGTAATATGCGTGGCAGCGTGCCTGATGGCGTTGAATATTAAGTCGTTTGTCAGGACGGGCGGATTGTATCCGGGCGGCGTCACGGGTCTGACCATATTGTTTCAGACCATATTTGAAAGGTATATGGGGATTGAGGTTCCCTATTCGGTGATTAACCTGCTGTTAAATGCGGTTCCCGTGTACATGGGATTCCGGTTTATCGGCAAAAAGTTTACCATATATTCCTGTTTGGTGATTGTCCTGACCAGTTTCCTGACGGATATTATACCGGCGCAGGTGATAACGTACGATATTCTGCTAATCAGTATTTTCGGCGGCATATTAAACGGGCTGGGAATCAGCATGTGCCTGATGATGAATGCGACTACCGGCGGGACGGATTTTATCTCCATTTACCTATCCGAAAAGAAGGGGATGGATTCGTGGAACCTGATTTTGGGAATTAACATTGTGATATTGTCCATTGCCGGACTTTTGTTTGGCTGGGATAAAGCGCTTTATTCCATTATATTCCAATACGCTTCCACGCAGGTGCTGCATATCCTGTATAAAAGATACCAGAAACAGACTTTCTTTATCGTTACGGACAAACCGGAGGAAATCTGCGATGCGATTTTTGCCGTAAGCAACCATGGGGCAACGATACTGGAAGGAAAGGGCTCTTATGAACATTGTGAACGGAATGTGGTTTATTCGGTGGTATCAAGGGAGGAAGTGAAAAAGGTAGCGCAGGCGGTAAGAATGGCGGATGAAGGCGCGTTCATTAATGAGGTGAAGACGGATGAACTTTCGGGGCGTTTTTACCAAAAACCCACGGATTAAGGGTTTTGGGTTTGGATTGCAAGTGTTGTGTCCTGCCCGGATATACGGGCAGGCAGGAAGGAGGATTCCATGAAAGTGTACCATTGTTTTCCGGGAGGAAAGGCGAAAGCATTAACCATGAGTTATGACGACGGGAAGAAAGAGGACGTCAGACTTGTGGAAATATTTAACAGATACGGGATAAAAGGTACTTTTAACATTAACTACGGGCTTATGAATGAAAACCACCCGGAACGGCTGGAAAAACAGCAGTTGGTGGAGCTTTACAAAGGGCATGAGATAGCAACACACAGCTATACCCATCCTACAATCGCGCGGTGTTCCCTGATGGAAGCCGCGGCGGAGATTTTGGAGGACAGGAAAGGGCTGGAATCGCTGACGGGCTATCCGGTAAGGGGACATGCGTATCCCAACGGTTCTTACAGTCAGGAAATTAAGGAGCTGTTCCAAAAGCTGGGAATCGCATACGGCAGGGTGGTGGAATGCGTGGCCGATTATGCCCTGCCGGAAGACCCCATGGAATGGCATCCCACCTGCCATCACAACGATGCGGGACTGATGGAAAAAGCGGAGTTTTTTGCGGGATTTTCCAAGAAGCAGTATTGGAAGCTGATGTATGTGTGGGGACACAGCTACGAATTTGAAAAGGACGGCAATTGGAATGTTATAGAGGAATTTTGCGAATATATGGGAGGCAGGGAAGACATTTGGTATGCCACCAATATTGAAATTATCGATTACAGGAATGTGTGCAGGAATTTACAGTTTACGGCAGACGGTACGGGCGTGTATAACCCTTCCGCCGCGGGCGCATGGCTGGCAGTGGATGATGAGAGGGTGGTTGAGGTAAAGGGCGGCACCTTTGTAGGGCTGGCAGACGGAACCGTTTGGGAAAACCGATAGGAAAGGACAAAGGCATATGATGAATCCGGCATCCATGATGAAAATTATGAACCTGAAAAATGAGTTTCACAGACAGCACCCGAAGTTCGCGGCTTTCCTGAAAGCGGCCATGGCAAAAGGGGTGCAGGAGGGAAGTGTGATAGAGATTACGGTGAAGAATCCGGAAGGGGAGGAAATGACGGCAAACATCAAGGTCCAGCCCGGTGATTTGGAACTGTTACGGGAAATCAAGGAACTGTTGGGACAATGACGGCGGATGCATGAGCTGTTCCGAAAAAAGCGGAAAAAAGAACGGAAGCAAGGGAAAAGAAATCCGAAGGAGAACAAAAGTCATTTTTTTAAAAGAAAGAAGGAAAAATATGCAGAAAGTCATATTGGGAAAGACAGGGCTTGTGGTAAGCAAAAACGGGTTCGGTGCGTTGCCGGTGCAGCGCGTGTCCGGGAAAGAAGCGGTTTACCTGCTTCAGAAAGCATTTTATAACGGCATCAATTATTTTGATACCGCCAGAGGGTATACGGACAGCGAGGAGAAGCTGGGAGCCGCATTTGCTTATACAAGGGAAAAAATCATAATCAGCACAAAAACAGGGGCGCAGGATGCGGAAGGATTCTGGAAGGATTTGGATACGAGCCTGCAGATGCTAAAAACGGATTACATAGATATTTACCAGTTCCACAATCCGGCGTTCTGCCCGAAGCCGGGGGATGGGACGGGGCTGTACGAGGCTGCCTTAAAAGCGAGAGAGCAGGGGAAAATCCGCCACATCGGCATTACAAACCACAGGCTTGCCGTGGCGGAAGAAGCGATAGAATCCGGTCTGTACGAAACCATGCAGTTTCCGTTTTCCTATCTTGCCGGGGAGCCGGATTTGGAAATTGTCCGCATGTGCAAAGAAAAGGATATGGGATTTATCGCCATGAAAGCCCTGTCTGGTGGACTGATTACCAATTCTTCCCTTGCTTATGCCTATATGGCGCAGTATGACCATGTGGCGCCCATATGGGGCATCCAAAGGGAGAAGGAATTAGATGAATTTCTGTCTTACCAGGAAAATCCGCCGGTGCTGACGGCGCAGATGGAGGAGGAAATCCAAAAAGAAAAGGCAGAGCTGGCAGGGGATTTCTGCCGGGGCTGCGGATACTGTATGCCCTGTCCTGCCGGAATTGAAATTAACAACTGCGCGAGGATGAGCCTGCTGCTGCGGCGCGCGCCGAAGGAAGGATATTTGAGTAAGGAATGGCAGGAGAAAATGAAGAAAATCGCGGACTGCCTGCATTGCGGGAAATGCAGGGGAAAATGTCCTTACGGCCTGGATACGCCATTGCTGCTTGAGAAAAATTATGAGGATTATAAGACTTTCCTGTAAAGTGTTCCGTGGTATCAGGCGCAAAAAAAAATTTGGAATAGGGAAAGTTTTCTGCAAGAATCCGTGTTTTCAGGGGAAAAATAGAAAGAAGCAGAGGCAATGGCATATAGAAATCATCCATGCGCGGGGCGCGGAAAGGAGTATTATGGATACATCGGTTTTTCGGAATATGTCTTACGGGGTTTATATTGTCAGTACGATGGACGGGGAACGTCCCACTGGCTGTATCGCCAACAGTATTATGCAGGTGACTTCCAGTCCTGCCACGGTGGCGGTGAGTATTAACCATGATAATTATACCAACGGTTGTATCGGGAAAACGGGAAAATTTGCTTTTTCGATTTTGGCGGAGGATTCGGATGCGGGACTGATTGGTAATTTCGGTTTCCGTTCCGGCAGGGATGCGGATAAGTTCCGGTCCGTGGATTATGAGATGGTACAGGGGATGCCCGTGGTGAAGCATACCTGCGGTTATGTGGTATGCAGGGTGGTGGACCGGATGGAGACATCAACCCACACGGTATTTTTAGGGGAAGTTTTGGACGGCGGCGTATACGGGGATATGGGTGATGCCATGACCTATGCTTATTATCATAAGGTGGTAAAAGGAAAAAGCCCGAAAAATGCGCCGACATATCTGCCGGAGGAAGACGGCGGAACGGACGGTACGGATGCCGCTGCCGGGAACGGACAGGGGAAAGATGCCGGACAGGAAAAATATGTCTGCCAGGTATGCGGGTATGTCCACGAAGGACCGCTGCCGGAAGGATTCCGGTGTCCCGTTTGCGGGGTGGGGACGGATAAGTTTAAACGTGCGGAATAAGGAACGCTTCCTGACTCCCGGTATATGGCGTTTGGCATATGGTATGTGATAGATGATAACAGTCTGTTGGTTTTGGAAGATTACCGGCAGGCTGTTTTTTATGCACACGGACACCCAAGGAAGGCAGGGGACCTGAATGGTGAGAACCGTCCCCGTTTTTCTGCATAATGATATAAAGAGCGCATTGCGGAAGGAAATGGGAATGGGGAAGAAGGTTTGCAGACTGGATGACCTGCATGCGGGGCAATGGGGAAGAATCGTGGAGATGCATGTGGCGGAAGAAACCGGGCAGCGGCTTAAGGACATGGGATTTGTGCATGGGGCCCGCATAGAGTGTGTTTACGGCAGTCCTTTCGGGGACCCGGCGGCGTATTTTGTAAAAGGGACGTTAATAGCCCTCAGGAACAGCGACGCGGGGAAAATAGGCGTGGAAGTGGAAGGGGGAGCGGAAGGAAATGGGACTGAGTAATGTTTCGGTGGGGATCGGGGCAGCCGATTGCGGGCTGGAAATAAAAAAGAAGAAAAAGGATGATATTATCGTGGCGCTGGCAGGGAACCCCAATGTAGGAAAAAGTACGGTATTCAATGTCATGACCGGACTGCACCAGCATACCGGGAATTGGGCGGGCAAGACGGTGGCAAGCGCGCAGGGCTATGCATCTTGCGGGCAGCAGGGCTATGTGCTGGTGGATATTCCCGGCTGTTATTCGTTACATACGCGTTCCGCGGAGGAGGAAGTGGCAAGGGATTTTATCTGTTCCGGTATTCCCGACGTGGTGGCAGTGGTCTGTGACGCGGTATGCCTGGAGCGGAGCATGGGACTGGTTCTGCAGGTGCTGGGACTGACGAAACGGGTGGTAGTCTGCGTGAATTTGATGGACGAGGCGGAAAAGAAGCGGATACGGATAGATTTGCATGGACTGCAGGAGCGCCTGGGTGTTCCCGTGGTCGGGACGGCGGCGCGGGCAGGCGTGGGAATCAGGGAAGTATACCGCGCCATTGATGAAATGGCGGGGAAACAAGAGGGCGCCGCCGTGGGGGACTGGCAGGGGAAAAACGGGGACGACGCCGTGGCTGAGCTGTGTCACGGGCTGGTGGAATACGGGGACGACGGTTATTTGGAACCTGACCGTAGAAAGGACAGGATTTTTACGGGGAAATGGACGGCGGTACCGGTGATGTTCCTGCTTCTTTTGGGAATTTTCTGGCTGACAATTGTAGGGGCAAATTATCCTTCCGAACTGTTGAGGACCTTTTTTTCATTTTTGGAAGGGAAACTGACAAATGGACTGCGTTGGCTTGGAGTACCGGAGATGCTCCGCAGCCTGGCTGTGGACGGGGTATACCGTGTGGTATCCTGGATTGTGGCGGTGATGCTGCCGCCCATGGCAATATTTTTCCCGCTGTTTACCGTTTTGGAAGATTCGGGTTATTTGCCCCGTGTGGCGTTTAATTTGGATAAATGCTTCCGGAAATGCCATGCCTGCGGGAAGCAGAGCCTTACGATGTGCATGGGATTTGGCTGCAATGCCGCAGGTGTGGTAGGCTGCCGTATCATTGATTCGCCCAGGGAGCGGCTCATTGCCATTCTCACCAACAGTTTCGTTCCGTGCAACGGAAGATTTCCAACGTTGATCGCCATTATTACCATGTTTTTTGTTGGCGGTACGGCGGGGATTGGGGCGTCTCTTTTTTCCGCACTGGTTTTGGCTGGTTTTCTTATGCTGGGTATCGGGATGACATTTTTGGTTTCATGGCTGCTGTCCGTTACGGTATTAAAAGGGGTTCCTTCGTCCTTTATACTGGAGCTGCCGCCATACCGGCGCCCGCAGATCGGGCGTGTCATCGTGCGCTCCGTCTGTGACAGGACGCTGTTCGTGCTGGGGCGCGCCGTGTCGGCGGCGGCTCCTGCGGGGGCGGTCCTATGGTTTCTGGCAAATATGGAAATGAGAGGTATGACGCTTCTGTCATATTTGGCGGGAATACTGGAACCGTTTGCAGGGTTGATGGGGATGGATGGGGTGATTTTGCTTGCGTTTATACTTGGAATGCCTGCAAACGAAATTGTGGTGCCGATTATTCTTATGACATATCTGTCACAAAGTTCTTTGGTGGAAGTGAACGACATGGGTGTCTTAAAACAATTACTGGTTGACAACGGCTGGACGTGGGTGACGGCGGTAAGCACCATGCTGTTTTCCCTGCTCCATTGGCCATGTGCCACCACCTGCCTGACCATACGGAAGGAAACGGGAAGCGTGAAATGGACACTGGCAGCTTTGCTGATTCCCACCGTGCTTGGATGTGCGGTCTGTATGGGATTCCGGCTGGCAGCCCGGTTGTTTTAGGAAATGATCGCCATTGATTTATCAGGTTTTGAGGGATGCCGACGGGACGGACGGCGGAAGGAGCAGACGGAGAACGGAATTGCTTCCGGCGGGAATTTGAATGGGTTATTGCATTTCTGCTGTATGGTGTTATAATGATGCAGATGGGATTGACGCGTATTTTCGGATTACGGAGCAGGAACAGGAAACGGAGTGTGGCATATGGCAGGAAAGGAAAGCGGATTATCCGCAGCGGCAGCAGGGATGGCAGAAGATACGGGAATGGCGGGAAAAAGAGGAATAAGCGGCAGTACGTTAAAACTGATTGCAATTATATCCATGTTCCTTGACCATACGGGTGCAATTGTTTTACAGCGTATGCTGCTGGGAGGCTGGATACCGGTACGGGAAGGGGAGCTGCAAGGGGTGGCAGGGACACTGGGGATTTTGTATATCCTGCTGCGTTTGGCAGGCAGGCTCGGGTTCCCGATTTTCTGTTATCTGCTGATTGAAGGATTCCGGCATACAAGGAATGTGAAAAAATACGCAGGAAGGCTGTTTTTGTTTGCCTTGGTGTCAGAGATCCCTTTTGACCTTGGGTTTATGGGAACGACTTTTTACTGGGGATACCAAAATGTATTTTTTACGTTGTTTATTGGTCTTTTGGTTATTGCAGCGCTTCATTACGTGGACGGAAGACAGGATTGGAATATCGTGCTACGGCTGCTGCTTTATGTCCTGGCTGTCGGTGCGGGGGCGCTGCTTGCTTTTGTGTTAAAAACGGATTATAGCGCCATGGGAGTCATAACCATTGCATCCATGTACCTGCTTCGCAGAAACAGGATGATGGAAACGGGGATTGGGTGCGCCATACTTACATTGTCGAACTGGATGGAAATAACGGCGTTTTTCATTTTACTTCCGGTACATTTTTATAATGGCAGACGGGGATGGAATATGAAATGGCTGTTTTATGCTTTTTATCCGCTTCATATCCTCCTGTTGTACCTGATTGCATGTGCCATGGGGCTGGGAGATATAAAGTTTACCGTTTTTTAATGAAAAGTTGGGATTGTATTCCTTGTATTTTCCCGTACGTGTTTTAAAATGGAAAGAAAAGTTTTCAAATGTATGGGAAAGAAACGGGGTACGGGTATGAAAGAGAAATTAATTCGTTTTATGCAGGGAAGATACGGCATGTACGGTGCGGATTCCATGAACCGCTTCCTGTTGGGAGGCGCATTGGCGGCAATGGTGGCATCCGTCTTTTTCAGGTGGGATTTCCTGTATGCGGTTGCGCTGGCAGCCCTTGTTTATGCATATTTCAGGATGTTTTCCAGGAATTACACAAAACGGTATGCGGAAAACCAGGCGTTTCTCAGGCACACTTCCAAAATAAGGATGTTTTGGGCATCCCAAAAGAGCCTGATGGGACAGAGGAAGACGCACCATATCTACCAGTGTCCGGGCTGCCGCCAGAAGATACGCATTCCCCGCGGGAAGGGGAAGATTATGGTGAAATGCCCAAGATGCGGCAGGGAATTTAAGAAAAAGAGCTGATACCGGATGCTCTGCGGTTTGGAAATTCCGGCTGGCATGGAAGACGGAAGGATACTTGCGGAAGCAGTTGCGTGATGATACAAAAAACAGGAAGGGGGCGGAATCATCCCTTCCTGTTTTTGTGTGCAGCCCCATGGAGCGGAAGTATGCCGCTAAGGGAGAGCTTTCCGGAACTATACGCACTTAACCTCTAAATAACCAAGCAGTTTACTCATGTCGTAGTGGTCGAGGACACCCAGCGTCGGGTCATAGAACGTGCCGTCAAAGTGTACCAGGTAGTGGCAGAAACGTCCCATTTTCTCCATCATGATACAGCATTTCGGGAGGGTTGCATCCTGCCCTTCGGTGTACATGATGATATCCGTGTGGTCAATGCCGTAATAGTTCAGCGCGGAAATGACCCGGCCCATGGTTCCCTGCCACTGACGGCAGTCCATGACGCTGATGACTTCGGCGATGGTTACGCCCGCAAGCATGGCAACGCAGGTTTGTCCGCACAGACCGTCTTCCGGCTGAACGATGATTTCCACATTGTCAATCGTGCGGATTGGTTTGTCAAAGCTGTAAGGGCTGTTTTGGTTCATTTGGATCAGACTGCCTGCCACATGGAGCAGGATCTTGTGTGTTTTGGAGATATCCACATGGGAGACGGCTTCCTCATCCAAATGGATTTTGTAATTTCCTTTTTCTTCGGGGAGCAGTTCGCAGGTGATGATCTTATTGTCCAGTACAAGATCGCCGTTAATCACATCCCTCTGTTTGCATACCTCCCAAATGTTGAAGGGAATACGGATGGTGTAAATGTCATCCAGTTTTTCGATTTTGCCATTAAAAAAATACCTCATTTTGAACCTCCTATCCATTGCTTTCAGTCACACTGTAAGATAAATTTAACAGATTTTTGGCGGAATGAAAACACTTTCAGGGAAATTTTTTTCCGCGTACCGTAAAAAAAACATGCTGATAAAAAAGTATCAAGCCTGTTAATTTCTTAACGGATGGGATGGGCATACGGGGGCGGACGTATGCAGCCGGATTGCAGCGCCCTGTCCGGTCCGCGTCTGCCGTTGAAAATCCATTTCACGTTCCGGCTATTTTATGGTATACTGTTTGGGAAACCGGAAATCAGGAAATTATGGAGTGTAAATAGGAAAAGAAAAAGAGACGAAAACCATGAACGAAAAAGTATTACAAACCTTAGAATATAACAAAATCATAAATATGCTGGCGGAAAAAGCGAATTCCGAACCCGGCCGCAGGCTTTGCCTGGAATTAAAGCCGGATACTGATTTGACCGCCATAAACGAAGCGCAGCAGCAGACCGCGGACGCCCTGACCCGCCTGTTCCAGAAAGGCTCCACTTCCTTTGGCGGCAACAAAGACCTGGGATATGCCTTAAAATCCCTCGGTGTGGGTGCGGCGCTGTCCATTCCGGAACTGCTTAAAATCGCCGGAATGCTGGAAAATGTCAGCCGTGTGAAATCTTACGGCAGAAGAGAGCGGGACGAAGGATCGGAAGATTCCCTGGATGCCCTTTTTGACGCGCTGGAACCGCTGACACCGCTGGCAACGGAAATCAGACGCTGTATCCTCTCCGAAGATGAGATTAGCGACGATGCAAGTCCTGCCTTAAAATCCATCCGCAGGAACATTGCGCTGACCAACGACCGGATTCATACGCAGTTGAACCGCATGGTGAACGGTTCCAGCCGCACGTACCTGCAGGATGCCGTCATCACCATGCGCAACAACCGTTACTGCCTTCCCGTAAAATCGGAATATAAGGGGCAGGTGGCCGGTATGGTGCATGACCAGTCCGCTACCGGATCCACCTTTTTCATCGAACCCGCCGCAGTGGTTGCCATGAACAACCAGCTTAAGGAACTCGCCATGAAAGAACAGGAGGAAATCGAGGCCATCCTTGCGGCTTTAAGCGCCCAGGCTGCCGAACACACCGACGCGCTTTCCCGGAACCAAAAGCTGATGACCACCCTGGACTTTGTTTTTGCCAAGGCTTCCCTTGCCATGGACCAGAACGCAACGGCTCCCGTCTTTAATACGCAGCGGCGCATCCACATCCGCAAAGGAAGGCACCCTCTTTTGGATAAGAAAAAAGTGGTTCCCATCGACATTTATCTCGGAAAAGATTTCGACCTTTTGGTCATTACGGGACCCAATACCGGCGGTAAAACCGTATCCTTAAAAACCGTCGGTCTTTTCACGCTGATGGGGCAGGCGGGTCTGCATATTCCGGCGCTGGACCGCTCGGAACTGTCCGTGTTTACGGAAGTGTATGCGGATATTGGCGACGAACAGAGTATCGAGCAGAGTCTCAGTACCTTTTCCTCCCACATGACCCGCATCGTATCCATCCTGCAACATGCGGATGCCGATTCCCTCTGTCTGTTCGACGAGCTGGGGGCGGGGACGGACCCCACGGAAGGCGCGGCGCTGGCCATTGCCATATTGGATTACCTGCATAAAAAGCAGATACGCACCATGGCGACCACCCATTACAGTGAGTTAAAGGTGTATGCCCTTTCCACCGGGCACGTGGAAAATGCCTGCTGCGAATTTGACGTCAATACCTTACAGCCCACATACCGTCTGTTAATCGGTATACCCGGCAAGAGTAATGCTTTTGCCATTTCCTCCAAGCTGGGGCTTCCCGATTACATTATCCGGGCGGCAAAGGAGCAGATCAGCCAGGAAAACGAGGCCTTTGAGGATTTGATTGCCGATTTGGAGCACAGCAAAATCACCATTGAACAGGAGCGTTTGGAAGCCGCTTCCCATAAAGAGGAAATCAAACGTTTAAAAGAGCAGCTGCAAAGCAAACAGGACAAAATTGACGAAACAAGGGACCGCATCCTGCGGGAAGCCAACGAACAGGCACGCACCATCCTGCAGGAAGCAAAGGAAGTCGCCGACGAAACCATCCGCGTTTTCCAAAAAGCCGGTCCCAACGCTTCCATGAAGGATTTGGAAAAAACGAGGGAAAAACTGCGGGGGAAAATTTCCGATAAGAACGAAAAGCTGGCGCTTAAATCTTCCCAGCCACAAAAGAAAGAAGTAAAGCCCTCCCAGCTCAAACTGGGCGACAGTGTGAAAATCCTTTCCATGGGATTAAAAGGAACCGTCAGCTCCCTGCCCGACCACAAAGGCAACCTGTTCGTACAATGCGGTATTATCCGCACACAGACAAACATTCGGGATATTATAGTCATTGAGGACGTGCCGGTTACAAAGCCGTCCTCCCTGCAGCGCTCCTCCGGCAGCAAAATTAAAATGTCCAAGTCCTATCAGGTATCCGCGGAAATCAACCTTTTGGGCAAAACGGTGGACGAAGCGCTGTCCGAGCTGGACAAATATTTGGATGATGCTTACCTCGCCCACCTTCCCAGCGTGCGTATTGTACACGGGAAAGGAACCGGCGCGCTGCGCAAGGCGGTACAGGGGCATCTGAAAAAAATAAAATACGTGGAATCCTTCCGTCTTGGGGAACACGGGGAAGGCGACGCCGGCGTAACCATTGCGGTTTTTAAGGCATAGACGGAAAAAGGCATATCCGTTCCGGGAACCGCCTTCCAGTTACCGCAAAATGCCACCAAACCCATGCCGTCCACGGCAGAATGAGAGGAACTATGGTAAACAAACAAAAAGTTTTAATTGTTGACGACGACAACAATATTGCAGAGCTGATTGCCCTGTACCTTACGAAAGAATGTTTTGAGACCATGATTGTAAACGATGGGGAATCCGCCCTTACGACGGTGGATTCCTTTCATCCCAACTTAATCCTTTTGGATTTGATGCTTCCGGGAATGGACGGCTATCAGGTATGCCGGGAAGTCCGTGCCAAATCCCCCACCCCTATCATCATGCTTTCGGCGAAAGGGGAAATATTCGACAAAGTGCTGGGGCTTGAACTGGGCGCCGACGATTATATGGAGAAACCTTTTGATTCCAAGGAACTGGTGGCAAGGGTCAAGGCGGTGCTGCGCCGTTATAAACCGGCGCCTGCCGCTCCCCCGGTTTCCGATGTCAAAAGTGTGGAATATCCGGGACTTACCATCAACCGTACCAATTACTCTGTTATTTACATGGGGGATACCGTGGATATGCCGCCTAAGGAGCTGGAACTCCTTTATTTCCTTGCTTCCTCGCCCAACCATGTGTTTACAAGGGAACAGCTCCTTGACCAGATTTGGGGATATGAATACATCGGGGATACCCGTACCGTGGATGTCCACATCAAGCGTATCCGGGAGAAAATCGAAGACCATGCCACGTGGCGCATCGCCACGGTATGGGGTGTGGGCTATAAATTTGAAGTTACCCATTCCGCGCCCGCCCAAATACCCGATTAAGGGGGAGGCTTATGAGAAAAACCCTTTACTTAAAAATTCTGCTGGGATACTTTATTTTTGCCTTTTTCGGATTTGTCGTAGTGGCAACCTTCGTATCCAGCATGACCATGGAACAGCTCAAACGTGAAAAAGCGGACGCCCTGTACAAAGAAGCCACGCTGATTGCCAATACCTATGCATCGGACTTATACAACAGCGAAGCCTCTTTGGATGCCGTGAAGAAGCAGTTGGATGCCCTGGATACATTCCTGTCGGCAACCATATGGATTATCAACCCTTCGGGAAGAATGGTGCTGAACTCATCCGCTCCGGTGGATTTGGAGAACGAAACCGTCATTGAGGGGTTTGACCCTACGGTTATTGCAGGTTCTTATTATACTACGGGTACTTTTTTTGATACCTTTGACGAAAATATGCTGAGCGTGTTTGCACCCATTACCTCCAGCTATAAGGTAAAAGGCTATGTGGTTATCCATGCCCCCATGCATGAGCTGCAGCTCTCCTGTGATACCCTTTTGAATATTTCTTATATCCTGCTGGTCATTCTGTTTCTGCTTTCCTTAATCATTCTGATTTTTTTTACGGAAATGGTTTATCTTCCCCTGCGGAAGATTACCGAAGCCACCGAACAGTACGCCAGCGGCAACATGCACTATGAATTTCAGGTGGACAGCGAAGACGAGATCGGTTATCTCGCTGCCACCCTTTCCTATATGGCAAGCGAAATCGCCCGTTCCGAGGACGACCAGAAAAAATTCGTAGCAAACGTTTCCCATGACTTCCGTTCTCCCCTGACCTCCATTAAAGGGTACCTGGAAGCCATGCTGGACGGCACCATCCCGCCGGAAATGTACGGGAAATACCTGAACATCGTGTTAAACGAAACCGAACGCCTTACCAAACTCACGAACAGTCTGCTGACGCTGAACAACCTGAATACCAAGGGAATGCTTTTGAACCGGACAGATTTTGATTTGAATCAGATTATCCGTAATACCGCTGCGTCCTTTGAAGGCACTTGCAGACAGAAAGCCATTGTTATAGAACTGATTTTGACCGGGGACGTCATGTACGTCAATGCGGATATGGGAAAAATCCAGCAGGTCTTCTACAATCTGCTGGACAATGCCATTAAATTCAGCCATAATGATTCCGCCATCATGATAGAAACCAATGAAAAGACCAACAAAGTCCATGTTTCCGTAAAAGACAGCGGCATCGGCATCCCCAAGGATGATTTAAAACTGGTTTGGGACCGTTTCTATAAGTCAGACGCCTCAAGGGGTAAGGATAAAAAGGGAACGGGGCTGGGATTGTCGATTACAAAAGAAATCATTCATGCCCATGGAGAGCATATAAACGTTATCAGTACGGAAGGGGTCGGCTCGGAATTTATCTTTACCCTGGCAAAATCCTCCGACGGAGACGATGAAGACTAGAGCGTGTTTGAAATCAACTCATTAATCAATTTTCAAACACGCTTTGGAGCTCCATCCCATGCAGTCCGCGTTTTTCATGCATTTTTCGTCTTTTGGTAATCCGCCACCATTTTTTCGATACTCTCCCGCGACAGCGGATATTTAAATTCCCGGATGATCCGTTCCGCCGTGTATCCTTTGTCCACCAAATGGCGGATTGCCCCGCCGTACGCGAAATCTTTGGCAAAATTGGACAGCGCATCGTTAAAATAACTATTTTCCATACCTGCTTTTTCCTTTTCTGACATGAACCATAATATCGATGACAAACAGCAAAGCGGCAGCGACGACATTCCCTAACCCGTTGGAAACAAAATTTTCCGCATAATCCCCGAAGTCTTTGTAATAGCCGCAGATTACGTTCGTCTGGTAATTGCCGAAAACAGCCAATACGGCAAATACTGCCAACGCCGTCAAAACGCTTCCGTGCAGTTTTACACGTATTACTACGGCAGCCCATACCAGTACGGTCCAAAGCGCCGTCACCGGAAGACCGGTATCCCAAAACCACACGCCTCCGATTCCCATCCGGTAGTAAAGCACGAGCTGGATAACCCCCAGCAGCAGGATTACACAGGCATTCAGTGATGCCAGCATTTTTAAAATCCTGTGCTCCCGTCCGTTTACCGCAACATAAATGGGAAAATAACCGGTTATGATACCCGCCAGCACAATGTAGAACCAGGAAAGCCTCTTTTCCACCGCAAGATTTACGATGAAACAGGTCAGTACGGCAATGACAGCCGCCGCTCCCATAATCCAGTAGAAGATGTCCAGTTTTGATTTTTTCAGAAATTTCTTAAATTCCGCCACTTCCGGCGCCGTTTCCACCGGTACCGGTTCCCGCATCTGTTCCAGTACCGTCCGGCATTCGCTGCATCTGCCGATATGTTCCTCAATCGACCCGTTTGACGCATCGCTGGTCATATGGTCGATGTACATGGGAAATAAATCCCTTACCGTATCACACACTAACCGTTGTTCCATTTTTCTCTCCCTTTCATTAATTTTTGTTTGCCTCTGTAAAAAGTTACCCTTGCCCAGTTTTCTGTTTTTCCCATAATGCTTCCGATTTCCGCAAAGCTCAGTTCCCCGGTCAGCCGCAGGTACATGACTTCCCGCGTCGCCTCGTCAAAACGGTGCAGCATCCGGAACACTTCTACTTTCTCCACGTTCAGCAGATAATCGTTTTCGATGTGTTCAAAGGACTGCGGCTCCTGTGCCATTTCAGACAGAGGAATTTCCTGCCGTTTCTGCCGTTCCAGTTCTTTGTACCAAAGCCGTTTGCCTATCTGGCAAAGCCAAACCGATATTTTGCATTCCCCACGGAAACCGTCAATCCGTTTCGCCGCCTGGTAGAAAGTTTCCTGTGTCAGGTCTTCCGCCAAATCCGCATTATGGGTTAAGCAGAACAGGTATTTGTAGACCGCCTTTGCGTTCTCCTCGTACATTTCCGCAACCTTCTGCTTATCCACTTTTCCACCTCCCATAAGATAAGTATGGGAAAACAGGAATTTGTTACAAAAATAATGAAAAGAATTTTTAATTTTTATTTTAAAAGGAACCCTTGGTCAGTCCTTTCCTTCCTTTTTCGCCACGACCTTCATGTCCACGGCAGCGCCAAGACATTCCGCATAGCGCATCAGTACATCGATGGTGGGCGTGAATTTCTTTCCTTCCACCCTTGCGATATTTGCCCTTTTCATCCCCGTGGCATCCGCAATATCCTGCTGCGTCATATGCTTTTCCTTCCGCAGCGCCACCAGTTCGTCCACCACTTTATTGCAAACCTGTTTTCCCCTTGTCTCAACGACAATCTCGGCATCCCCTTCGCGGTAAGTGTAATCCATTGCCGTCACTTCCTTTCCCACTGCAGCCGGTGCAGGTTCCCTTCCAATTGCATACTTCCGAATCCGTTTTGGCGCAGCGCTTCATACAATACCACCGCCGCTGCGTTGGACAGGTTCAGGGAACGTATTTCATCCAGCATCGGTATGCGGATGCAGTTTTCCTCATATTCCACCAAGATTTCTTCCGGTATGCCGGCGCTTTCCCTGCCGAACATAAGATAATCATTTTCCCCGAACGTTACATCCGTATATATCTGTTTGGCTTTTGTCGTTGCCATCCAAATCTTCGCTCCCGGATTTTTTTCCGTAAACTCCCGGAAATTCATGTAGCGCCGTACATCCAAATGCTCCCAATAGTCCATGCCCGCCCGTTTGATTTCCTTCTCATTCAGGCGGAAACCAAGCGGTTCTATCAGATGCAGCACGGAACCCGTCGCCACGCAGGTCCTCCCGATATTCCCTGTATTTGCCGGAATCTCCGGCTGGTGTAGTACGATATGCACCGATTTTCCCTCCCTGTAAATCCGTCATCAAACACGCTTTAGTATAGCATGTGGTATGGAAATACGCAATATATGGAAAGGAATGGGAAATGCAGGAAACAGAAACGGAAGCCAAACAGAAAAAGATTGACGGAAGGCGGGCGGAATGTTTAATATGAAAGGGAAAGAAAATACAAAATACGACATATGCTGTCAAGCAGAAAACGGTGTGGTGGGGAGTGGGACGGAAGAAGGATGGAAGAAGACAGGAAGAAATTTTTGTTATGTGCGGGGCTTGTGCTGTTCATGGCGTTTACCACCGTCGGGAGCCTGGTGTTTTTTAAGGTACAGACAGGACGGATGGTGAAAGGCATGGAAAGGGAGGCATACGAAGAATACGGGAATTATTATGTGATGATTGTGAAGGACAGGGGGTCGGAATTCTGGAAGTCTGTATACGAGGGGGCGAGGGACGCCGGGGCGCAGTATGATGCTTATGTGGAACTTTTGGGTAATAACCTTTCCGTGGAGTACACGCGGGAACAGTTGATGGAAGTGGCAATCAGTTCCCACGTGGACGGTATTATCGTGGAAGCGGATGAAAGCGGGGAAATGAAAGAACTCATTGACCGGGCGGCAGCGGAGGGGATTCCCGTGGTGACGGTGCTGGGGGACAATACGGCAGCGGAACGCCAGAGCTTCGTAGGCGTCGGCAATTATGAGCTGGGACGGGAATATGGCAGGCAGGTCATACAGATATGCGGGAAAAACACCAAAAACGTACTGATTCTGATGGGAAACGGGCAGGACACCAGCCAAAGCGTGCTTTTCTCCGGTATCCAGGAAACCGTGGAGAAAGAAATGCCCATGGAAGGAAAGGCGGTGCTGGACAGGAAAACCGTGGACAACCAAAGCCGGTTTGCGGCGGAGGAATCCATACGGGATATTTTCATGGACAGTGGGAAACTGCCGGACATCATCATCTGTCTGGATGATTTGAGCACCAAATGCGTGTACCAGGCGGTGGTGGATTATAATCAGGTAGGGGAAGTGGATGTCGTCGGCTATTACGACTCCCCGTCCACGCTGCAGGCAATCGAAAGGCAGGTGGTATATTCCACCATTTCCATAGATACGGGACAGATGGGGAGATACTGTGTGGAGGCACTGGACGAATATAACGAACTCGGGAACGTAAGCGAATATTTTTCGGTGGACGTGACGGTAATCAATCGCCATAATGTGGAAAAGTATATGGAAGGCGGTGCGGGGGATGCATGAGAAGAAAACCGTGCGGGATTTGTCCCTCCATACGAAAATAGCCCTGATTCTCGTAACCACCGGTTTCATCATTTTTACGGTGAACCTGTTTATGTATATCAGCATTAACAGTATGGTGCGGCGGCTGGACCGGGTGTACCAGGGGAACCTGCAGTTGAATGCGCTGGAACAGGCATTGGCGGAAGTACAGGACAGCATGACGGCATACCTGAATACGAAGACCTACGATTCCATGGAGGAATATTACCGGAGTGAGCAGAATTACCGGGCGTTAGTGGAGGAACTGAGCGGTACGGTGGGAAATGATGCCATGAAGGTGATGGAAAGAAACATACGTTATATGTCGGAGCATTATTTGGAGCTGACGGGGCAGACCATAGAAGCGAAGCGCGGTCGTAACGTGGAGAAATACAATGCCCGTTATGAACGGGCGAGCGAGTTGTATGATTACATTTCCACTTATATTTACAGCCTGAACAACGAACAGTTTAAGACCAATTCCTATCATTATGAGGCGCTGTCCGTATCCTTTAAATCGTTAGAGCTGATCAGCAACGGTATCCTGGTTTGTGTGCTTCTGTGCAATGTGGTGTTGACCATTGTGCTGACAAGAACCATTACCAATCCGTTAAAAACGCTGGCGGCAGCGGCGGATGAGGTGGCGAAGGGGAATTTCGGAATCGGGCTTTTGGAAGTGCACTCGGGGGATGAGGTCGGTGTCGTGACGAAAGCCTTCAATAAAATGATTGTGAACATCCGTGCCTACATAGAGCGGATTAAGACGGGTATGGAAACGGAACGCGCCATGAAGGAGAAGGAGCTTTTAATGGAAGCCCACTTAAAGGATGCCCAACTGAAATACCTGCAGGCACAGATTAATCCCCACTTTCTGTTTAACAGTCTGAATGCGGGGGCACAGCTTGCCATGATGGAGGATGCCGACAAGACATACCGGTATATCCAGCATATGGCGGAATTTTTCCGTTATAATATGAAGAAAAATAATGAAACCGTAACTTTGGGGGAAGAAATCGAACTGGTGGACAGTTACGTCTATATCCTGAACGTGCGTTTCTCCGGGGAAATCCATTTCCGGAAAAACATCGATGAAAGCCTGGACGGTATCCGCGTGCCGGGAATGATTTTACAGCCTATCGTGGAAAACTGTATTAATTACGGCATCCGGGGGATTGACAGGGAGGGGGAAATCACATTGTCGGTGTATGGGACCGGGGACAGCGTCTGCATCAGCATACGGGATAACGGCATCGGTATGGACCGGGAAAAAATCAGGAAGATTCTTTCCGGCAGTTTAAAAGGGGAAGACATTTCCGGCAGTTCCAACGGAATCGGACTGGACAACGTTATAAACCGTCTGAAGCTGTTTACCGATTGCGGTGATTGCAGCGATGTGTTTGACATTCTGAGCGAAGGGGAGAATATGGGGACGGAGGTGCGGATTTACCTGCCGTTTATGGAGAAGGAGTACGAAGATGTATAAGATTATGCTTGCGGACGACGAAGGAATTGTCATTGATTCCTTAAAATTTGTAATTGAAAAAGAATTTCGCGGAATATGTGAAGTGGAGTATGCCAAGACAGGGCGCAATGTCATAGAACTGGCGGAGCGTTTCCGTCCCGACATAGCGGTGATGGACATTCATATGCCCGGAATCAGCGGGATAGAGGCGATGAAGGAGATACGGAAGACGAATTCCGGGTTGATTTTTATTGTTATGTCTGCCTATGACAAGTTTGATTATGCCAAGGAAGCCATTAACCTTGGCGTTTTGGATTACCTGACCAAGCCGATGGACAAGGATAAGATGATTTGGGTACTGAAAAGAGCCATGTCCCAGATTGACTTGGAGCGGGCGAAGCGCAGTAATGACCTGTTGGTGAAGGAAAAACTGGAAACCGTGACGCCGATGATTGAAAACGGTCTGATTTATAATATCCTGTTCCATGAATATTTCGAGGAAGATGTGGAAAATTACCGCAGCCTGCTTGGCATCAGCGAAGACTGGGGGTATATGATTACCGTGGTGGGCGGGGAAACACAAAAGGGCAACCATATGACCAATGCGGTAGGCGCGGGGGTGAGGCTCCAGAGTCATTACAAAGAGGTCCGGGAAATGGTCAAGGAATATTTTCCCGGCATGGTGGGTTCACTGATGGCGAACAAGATTCCCGTGATGGTTCCCTACGGAAAAATGAAAATGGATTATAACGAAAGAATCGAACTCATTGAAAAGGCGAGGGAACTGGTGCGGAAGATGAAAAAGAAGCTGGACATCAGTTTCCGAATCGGAATCGGTTCGGTGAAAAGCCTCCATAGACAGTTGGAATCCTATAACGAATCGCTCCATGCCCTGATTGACACCACCGGAAGCGTGGCACATGCGGAGGATCTGCCCCTGGTGTGCGAATATGAGGACAATTACCCCATCGATATGGAAAAGGCGCTGTTTGATGCAGTCATAAAGGGGGACATGAACAATTCCCTTTCCCATGCCAACCGTTTCTTCGATTGAATGGCGGAGCATTTTCCCGACAGCGACATGGATATCCGGCTGAAAATACTGGAATTTGCCCTTTGGGCGGAGCATCTTGCGTATGATAACGGGGGAATGGTTTACCGGTTTAAGGGGCGGACGGAATATCTTCCGTCCATTATGGGGTTAGCGGATACGGAAAGCATGAAGACCTGGTTTATTGATAAAATCGCTGCCGCCTGCCGGAATGTGGCGACGAAAAGAGGGGAAAAGTCCAGCAGCGTGGTGGAGAAGGCAAAGGAATATATCGCCACCCATTACAACCGGGATATGTCGTTGGATGATGTTTCCAGGGAAGTCAACATCAGTCCCTACTATTTCAGCAAGATTTTTAAGGAGGAAACGGGAAAGAATTTCATAGAATATCTGACGAATCTACGGATGGAAAAGGCGAAGGGGCTTTTGCAGGATACCGGGTATTCCATGAAGGAGATTTGCTCCATGGTGGGGTATGCGGATCCCAACTATTTCAGCCGTTCGTTTAAGAAAAACGTCGGCGTGACGCCTACGGAATACAAGGAGGGGGTTTTGGGGAGATGAAAAGGGCAGGATGCGGGGTAGCGCTGCTTGTGTTCCTGCTGGTACTTGTGTCGGGGTGCGGGAACGCGCCGGAACAAAATACCGGGAATACGGAGCAGGAGGAAGAAGGGGTACAGATTGGCATGTGCTTTGATTCGTTTGTCATCGAGCGCTGGCAGAGGGACCGGGACGTGTTTGTTTCCACGGCAAAGGAACACGGTGCAGAGGTAAACGTGCAGAATGCCAACGGGGATATTGAGGAACAAATCCGCCAGGTTAAGTATTTCATTGAAAAGAAAATGGATGTCATCGTAATCATCGGCATCGACGGGGAAAAGCTGGTGGACGTGGTACAGGAGGCGAAGGCAAAGGGCATAAAAGTCATATGCTATGACCGCATCATCCGGAATGCGGGCGCTGACCTGTACATTTCCTTTGACAATGAGGAAGTGGGCAGGATGATGGCGCATGGGCTGGTGGACAACGGCCTGCCGGACAACCGGGTCATTATGCTCCAGGGACCGGTGACGGATTATAATGTTAAGCTGGTGCGGGAAGGTTTCATGAAAGTGATGGACCTCTATCATGTAAAAGTCATTGACCGTATCAATTGCGACGGCTGGCGGCCGGAAATTGCGGGAAATTATATTTATGACAACCCGGAGACCGTGGCAGGCGTAAGCGGAATCATGTGCGGAAACGACAGCCTTGCCAGCCAGGCGGTACATGCCCTTTCGGAGAAAAGGCTGGCGGGAAAGATTGCCGTGGTAGGACAGGATGCCGAACTGGAAGCGTGTCAGAGGATTGTGGAAGGAACCCAGGTAATGACGGTATACAAACCGGTGGAAAAGCTGGCACAGGCGGCAGCGGAATATGCCATCTTTTTGGCGGAAGGCGGAACGATAGAAGGGGATACCATAAACGACGGATCCTATGATATTCCTTACGTGGTGCTGCAGCCTATCCGTGTGGACGAAAATAATATCAATGAGGTAATCATTAACAGCGGTTTCCATTTAAAGGAGGATGTGTATTTGAACGTACCGTCCAAAATGCCGGAGTAAAGGAAAATGTGTGAAAAATGCCGGAAGGGGACGGCGGAAACAGGAAAATTTTGAGGGAAATGCCAGTAAACGCAAAAAAATACTAGCATTTCCCTTTTTCGTGTCTGTCCGGATACCGGAAATTTACAGGCAATCACAATCCAGTCCTGTTTTTCCCGTGGTATAGTAAAACCACGGCAGGAAGTACTGCCGGTAACATTTTCAAATTTGGACAGGGAGGTAGTAAGAGATGAAGAAAAAAGTATTAAGTGCATTACTGAGTGCAGCCATGGTGGCTACCCTTTTGGTCGGATGCGGCAGCGGGGATAAAGCGGAAGCACCGGCAGCGTCCACGGCGGAAGCGCCTGCGGATACGGCGGCAGAGGCTCCGGCAGACAATACGGCGCAGGCGCCTACGGAAGATACGGCGCAGGCGCCTGCGGATGATGCAAGTGCAGGATGCACAGGAGGCGGTTTAATTGGTGTGGCAATGCCTACGAAAGACCTGCAGCGCTGGAACCAGGACGGCTCCAACATGGAAGCACAGCTTAAGGCGGCAGGTTATGAGGTTGACCTCCAGTATGCGAGCAACGATATTGCCACACAGGTTTCCCAGGTGGAAAACATGATTTCCAACGGCTGCCAGCTATTGGTTATCGCATCCATTAACGCGGATTCCCTTGGAACGGTTTTGGCACAGGCAAAGGATGCAGGCATTCCGGTTATTGCGTATGACCGTCTGCTCTTAAATTCCGATGCGGTTTCCTACTATGCAACGTTTGACAATTATATGATCGGTACCAAACAGGGCGAGTACATCAGGGATGCCCTTGACCTTGACAATGCGGAAGGACCTTTCAATCTTGAAATCTTTACGGGTGATCCGGGCGACAACAATGCAAGATTCTTCTACGGAGGCGCCATGGATGTGCTGAATCCTTATATTGAAGCAGGAAAACTGGTAGTGCAGTCCGGCTCCACGGACTTTGAAAAAGTGGCGACCGCCGGTTGGGCAACGGAAACGGCACAGTCCAGGATGGATGCCATCATCGCTTCTTATTATGCGGACGGAACGAAACTGGATGCGGTTCTGTGCTCCAACGACTCCACCGCACTTGGCGTAACGAATGCGCTGTCCGCCGCTTATACGGGTGAATGGCCGATTATTACGGGCCAGGACTGCGACATTGCCAATGTAAAGAACATGATCGCCGGAAAACAGTCCATGTCCATTTTTAAGGATACACGTATGCTGGCGACCCAGGTGGTAAAGATGGTAGACGCCATTATGAAGGGCGGAGAAGCGCCGGTAAACGATACGACAAGCTATGACAACGGTACGGGTATCATTCCTTCTTACCTTTGCGAGCCCGTATTCGCGGATGCAAACAACTACAAGGAACTGTTAATTGATTCCGGTTATTATACCGAAGCCGATTTACAGTAAGCATATGTTCCAGAAAAGAATAAGGCGGGGCTGTCGCACGGCAGTCCCTTTCTTAACAGGATGCCCGGTAAAAAATATGCCTAAGAGGAAAGAAACAGGAAGAATTGGAATATGGATTTGGTATTGGGAGGGATTTGGGATTGGCAAAGATATTATTGGAAATGAAAAACATAACGAAGGAATTTCCCGGCGTAAAAGCATTGGATAATGTGAACCTCAAGGTGGAGAAAGGGGAAATCCACGCCCTGGTAGGGGAGAACGGCGCAGGGAAATCCACACTTATGAATGTGCTCAGCGGTATCTATCCCTACGGCACTTATAAAGGCGATATCGTTTATGACGGCGAAGTGTGTAAGTTTGCCAAAATAAAGGACAGTGAGGAAAAAGGGATTGTCATCATTCACCAGGAACTGGCGCTGGTTCCATATATGACAATCGGTGAAAACATGTTCCTCGGTAATGAACGGGGACGTAAATTTGCATTAAACTGGAATGAAACTTACGGGCGGGCGGACGAACTGTTAAAGACGGTAGGACTGCAGGAATCCTCCCGCACGTTGATTAAAGATATAGGCGTGGGCAAACAGCAGTTGGTGGAAATCGCCAAGGCATTGGCAAAGAACGCCAGACTGCTCATTCTGGATGAGCCGACGGCTTCCCTGAACGAAGCCGATTCCAAAGCGCTTTTGGATTTGCTGTTAAAATTTAAGGAGCAGGGGATGACTTCCATTATTATATCCCACAAGTTAAATGAGATTGCTTATGTGGCAGATAAGATTACGGTTATCCGTGACGGTTCCACTATCGAGACCATGGACAAGGAGACGGACGATATTTCCGAAGACCGCATCATTAAAGGCATGGTGGGGCGTGACCTGACAAACCGTTTCCCGAAACGGGATAAGAAGACATTCGGCGGTGTCAGAATGGAAGTGAAAGACTGGACCGTATACCATCCCCTTTATTCCGAGCGGAAAGTGGTGGACGGCGTCAACATGAACGTGAAAAAAGGCGAAGTGGTAGGCATTGCCGGACTGATGGGGGCGGGAAGGACCGAACTTGCCATGAGCATATTCGGTAAGAGCTACGGGACAAATATATCGGGTAAATTAATGCTCAATGGGGAAGAAGTACACCTGAATTCGGTCCGGGATGCCATCGATAAAAAGCTGGCTTATGTGACGGAGGACCGGAAAGGGAACGGGTTGATTCTCAGCAACCCCATTAAAATCAATACCACTTTGGCAAACATGGATGCGGTAAGCCGCCATACCATTATCGATAAGGATAAGGAGTATGAGGTTGCCGAGGATTACCGGCAGAAGTTAAGGACCAAATGTCCGACGGTGGAGCAGAACGTGGGGAACTTAAGCGGCGGCAACCAGCAGAAAGTTCTTTTGGCAAAGTGGATGTTTGCGGACCCGGACGTGCTCATACTGGATGAGCCAACGAGGGGGATTGACGTAGGCGCTAAATATGAAATTTACTGTATCATCAACCAGTTGGTGGCGGAAGGCAAATCGGTGGTAATGATTTCTTCCGAACTGCCGGAGGTTCTTGGCATGTGCGACCGTATTTACATTATGAATGAGGGCCGGATGGTAGGGGAACTGCTGGCGGAAGAAGCATCCCAGGAAATCATTATGGCACATATTTTGAAAGTTAGTAATAAAGGAGCGTAGAGGATGATGAATAAAGGAAAAATGATGGAAGGCGTTAAAAAATACACTATGATTATCGTGCTTGTCCTAGTGACTGCATTTTTCGCATGGGGGACGCAGGGAAAAATCCTCCTTCCCCAAAATGTCAGTAACCTGATTGCACAGAATGCTTACGTATTCGTACTGGCGTCCGGCATGCTGCTGTGTATCCTGACCGGCGGCAACATCGACCTTTCCGTGGGATCGGTGGTCTGCTTCGTAGGTGCGGTAGGCGCCGTACTGATGGAAAATAAGGGGATGAATACCTATGCGGCGATTCTTGTCATGCTTTTGGTGGGATTGTTAATCGGCGCATGGCAGGGTTTTTGGATTGCTTTCGTGCGCATTCCCCCTTTCATTACCACACTGGCAGGTATGCTGGTATTCCGCGGGCTGTCCAACGTAGTGCTGGAAGGCATGACGGTATCCTTAAGCTCGGAAACATTCGTAAAAGTTTTCGGCGGCGGCGCAAACTGCTATGTGCCCGACCTGTTCGGTATGGAAGGCTTTAACTTAACGTGCATGTTAGCCGGTACGTTTGCATGTGTGCTGTATGTCCTGCTTCAGATGAAGAACCGTATGGCAAAGGTCAGGAAAGGATATGAAACGGAGAGCATGGTATCCATGCTGGTAAAAACGGTACTGATCTGTGCGGTAATCCTTCTGTTTACCCTCAGGCTCTCACAGTACAGGGGGATTCCCACCGCATTAATCTGGGTACTCATCGTAATCCTTGTATATGCGTACATAACTTCCAATACCACCATCGGCCGCTATTTCTATGCGGTGGGCGGTAACGAGAAGGCAACGAAACTCTCCGGTATCAATACCAATAAAGTATATTTTTGGGCTTATTTGAATATGGGCTTTTTATCCGCACTGGCAGGTATGCTGACCATAGCGCGTATGACATCCGCACAGCCCACATACGGGACCAATTATGAAATGGATGCCATCGGCTCCTGCTTCATCGGCGGTGCATCCGCTTACGGCGGTACCGGCACGATTCCGGGCGTTATCGTCGGTGCGGTGCTGATGGGCGTTATCAACCTGGGCATGAGCATCATGGGCGTGGACCAGAATATCCAAAGGGTGGTAAAAGGTTTGGTTCTGCTGGCGGCGGTTATCTTTGACGTGGTATCCAAGAGGGGCGGTAAACTGATCGCGAACGATTAAGGTTTTGTAAATTGTGCGTTCCATGGTTCACCCTTATGCTTCATTTGCATTTATCCTGTTTTTTGATATAATGAAAATAATTGGGGAGAAGAACAGGAGGCGGCGGTTATGCGGAGCGAGAAGGAAATGATGGATTTAATCATAGGGGTTGCCATGAAGGATGAGAGGATACGCGGAGTGTACATGAATGGTTCCAGGACCAATCCAAATGCGCCGCATGATATATTCCAGGATTATGATATCGTATATGTGGTGGGAGAGACGGCTTCCTTTATCGGGGAGGAAGGCTGGATTGACGTGTTCGGGAAACGTCTGTATATGCAGCAGCCGGATAAAATGGATGCCATGCGCGGAATGGAAACGGACAGGGACCGTCATTATACTTACCTGATGCAGCTTGCGGACGGGAACCGGATTGACCTGACGGTTATGACGCAGGAATACGCCGTGGGGAATATAAAAGAGGACAGGCTTTGCAAGGTCCTGTTGGACAAGGACGGGCTGCTGTCCGAAGTGCCCGCGCCCTCGGACGAAAGCCATTGGGTGAAGAAGCCGTCCGCTGCAGAGTTTATCTGCTGCTGCAATGAGTTCTGGTGGATGCAGAACAGTGTGGGCAAAGGGCTGTGGCGGCAGGAAATGACCTATGCCATGGATATGATGAATCTGTATATCCGCCCGCAGTTGATGAAAATGCTGTCTTGGTATGCGGGAATGAAGACGGATTTTTCGTGCAGTGTGGGAAAAGCAGGAAAATACTTAAACCGTTATCTTTCCAAAGAAGAATACGGAAAGCTGCTGGGGACGTATTCCGGCAGCGACAGGGAATGCGCATGGGAAGCGGTGTTTGTGATGTGCAGTCTGTTCGATGAGACGGCACGTAAGGTTGCGGATGGGCTGGGGTATGCCTATGACAGGGAGGAAGCGGAAGGAAGCCGCCTGTTTTTGGAATGTACCTGCGGACTGGCGGAGGACGCCTCCGATATATGGCCGGAGAAAGAAATTTCCAAACACGCTGCCGATTAACAAATTCCGGTTTTCGTATAAAACCAAATAAATTCAACGAACCATACAGCGGTAAACCTATTACGGGTTTGCCGCTGTTTTTCTGCCCCGGAACAGAGGGTCAGGCAACTTGCAATTTGTAATATTTTCCATATACAAATATAATGTGAGAATTAATTTTCAATAATGTGTATATTTTAAATAAAAAAAACATATAAATATAGATTTTATTGGATAAAATAACAATAAAAATGAAATAACTTTCTAAACATATATAAACATTTGAAAAAACTTTTAATCCGTGTTAGTATGTGTCTACAAGGAGGTGGGAGAACCATGAAAGAAAGAATCGGAAAACTAAAGGGGAAATTAATCGTATCCTGTCAGGCGCTGCCGGGTGAGCCGCTGCATTCCCCTTATATCATGGGGCGCATGGCGCTGGCTGCAAAATTGGGCGGCGCGGCAGGAATCAGGGCGAATACGGCGCCGGACATCACGGAGATTAAGACCATGGTGGACTTGCCGGTGATAGGGATTGTAAAGAGGAATTACCCGGACAGTGTGGTACATATTACGCCTACCATGGCGGAACTGGCGGAACTGGCACAAGCCCGGCCGGACATTATCGCATTGGAGGCGACCGGTGATTTGAGACCCGGAGGAGTGGGGCTGGAGGCATTTTACCGTCAGGTCAGGGATACCTATCCTTCCATTCCACTGATGGCGGACTGTTCTACCGTGGAGGAGGCGGTGAGGGCGGATGAGCTGGGATTTGATTTTATCGGGACGACCATGGTGGGATATACGGTGCAGAGCCGGGGTGACTGTATAGAAAAGGACGATTTCCGTATACTCCGCACCATTTTGGAACGGGTGGAGCATCCTGTGATAGCAGAGGGGAATATCAACACGCCGGAAAAGGCGAGGCGGGTCATAGACCTTGGGGCATTCTGCGTGGTGGTTGGTTCCGCCATCACGAGACCGCATCTGATTACCAAATCTTTTGCCGGGGCTTTGGAGCATGTCGGAACGTAGCGTGTCGGAACGTGTAATGAAAACCGGGTACGGAACAGGGAGGAAAAGGAAATGAGGAGTAGAGAGGCAAAGAACACAAAATTTGCGTATAAGGTAAATCTGCCGCTTATGGTTTTCCTGGGCGCCGTTTTGGTATTTCCGCTGGCATGGGGAATCTGTATGAGCTTTACCAATAAGATGATTGGCGGGGAGGCGCATTTTACGGGGTTAAAAAACTATGAAAAGCTAATCGGCGACCCGGAATACCGGCGCTCCATTGTCAATACCGTCAAATTTACCGCCTTGTCCATTGCGTTGAAATGTGTCCTTGGCATGTTCATGGCGCTGGCGTTAAACCAGTCGTTCCGGGGAAGAAATGCAGTGAGGGCGCTGCTGATGATTCCGTGGACCCTGCCCAATATCGTGGTGGTATACAACTGGCGCTGGATTTTCAATCCGAGCGGGGGAATTGCCAACCATATCTTAAAATCCCTGCATTTGATTGACCGGGATTTGGTATGGTTTGGCTCGGCAGGACTGGCATTGTTTACCGTGGTGGTGGCAAACGTATGGCGCGGAACCCCCTTTTTCGGGGTATCCATACTGGCGAAACTGCAGACCATTTCCAGGGATTATTATGAAGCTGCGGATATTGACGGCGCCAATCTTTTCCAAAAGTTCCGCTATATTACCTTTCCGGAGGTCAAGGATGTTACGATTCTGTCCGCCCTGATGAGTACCATTTGGACCATCAATGAATTTGAGACGGTTTACCTGCTGACCGGAGGCGGACCCAACGGGGCTACGGAAGTCATGAACGTATACAGTTACAAAACGGCAATGAGAAGCATGATGCTCGGACGCGGCATAGCGGTTGCGGTGCTGGCAATGCCGGTACTGATGCTGTTAATCGGGCTGCTGACGAGAAGGATGCTCCCGGAGGAAAAATAAGGAATATGTCGGATGAAGGAAAGATACAAGGGACAGGAGGCGGTAGGAAATGATAAAACTTCAACAGAAACAGGCAAGGGGGAAAGCATGGAACAAACCAAAGGGGCATGGAAAGAACATACCGCGGAGAAAAATCAGGATGCCGCAAATAATAGGAAGGATATATATTGTCATCAGTCTGTTTGCGGCGCTGTTTCCGGTTTACTGGATGATTAATACTTCCTTTAAGACGGAGTACGAAATTTATGCGAAAACGCCCACCCTGTATCCCCATGCGTTTTCCCTGGAGGCATACCGGTATCTGCTAAAAGAAACAAATTTCATGCACAGTATGCGGAACAGTCTGATAGTGGCGGTTGTGGTTTCCGTATTTTCCATAGTGATTGCCTATCCGGTGGCTTATACGCTGGCACGGTTATCATTCAGAGGAAGAAAAGTGTTTTCCAAATCGGTACTGTTTATGTACCTGCTGCCCACTTCCGTTTTGTACATTCCGCTTTACATGTTACTGGCAAAGCTGCATTTGACCAATACCATATGGGGGCTGGTGGTCATTTACCCGACTTTTACGCTGCCATACATTTCATGGATACTGATACCGCATATTGCGGATATTTCGAGGGAATTGGAGGAGGCGGCAGAGGTGGACGGATGTACGAAACTCCAGACCATGTACCGGATTGTC
>ERZ808054.563-NODE-563-length-32396-cov-10.886321_pt1 | contig 32396 bp, 29 predicted proteins | sample MGYA00380201_ERZ808054 | MGnify/ENA primary metagenome ERZ808054 (study PRJEB31490, sample SAMN06133419) | mouse gut metagenome | isolation source: Z5_2 | host: mice | place: China: Chengdu | collected 2015-05 ...
TTGCTCGCAGGAAACGAATAGGATCGCAGACTTCCTGGTCATGAATCAGGCGTAAAATATTGTCATAGGTAGTGCGGGCTTTTTGCTCTGCTACACTTATATACGCATTACTAAAAAAGGAAAGTAAAGCAAACTTATTTACTGCTGTAATTCCTGCCGCTTTGTCATTTTTTCTTCCTGCGTCAAATTAGAAATGCTTTTCCCGTTAAACCTTTAAATCCAAATTTGCACCAGCCCCCGCTTCTTGTTTTGGTTCGAACAAAATTTGATTTTTGTTAATCTTTGTCTTGCGTGCGTAGTAAGGGGTAAAGGGGTAATTTACACTATTTCCGTATAGTGTACTTGCCACTTCTCATAAAATTTAGAAAAACCTTCAAAGGAGAAAGTTTATGCCAAAAACGGATAACTCTCCTACACCTGATACACAGACACGAGTGGAAAGCCTTTCCAATGAAGAAAAGCATTTCATGGAAGAAAGTCTTTCCATAGATAAAATGAGGCTGACTGTTACCAACATCTACCCCGCCTTTCAAAAAAAATCAGAACAGGAAACCCGGCAGGAAATCGGGGCAAGGCTCTATCAGATTTTCAAAAACTATGCGTAAGTCCCTTACAAAACAGTCATATAAACAGTATGATTTGTTTGACATTGGGTATTGCGTCTTACGTTTTGGGAGGTAGATACTAAATGTATGACGCATTGTATGCACGACAGTCAATCGAAAAAAAAGACAGCATATCCGTAGAAAGCCAACTCGAATATTGTAGATACGAAGCCCGCGGGGAATCCTGCATCGAATATATGGACAAAGGTTTTTCAGGCAAGGACACCAACCGTCCCGGATTTGAAAAAATGATGAATGATATTCGCGCAGGCAATATAAAGCGTGTCATTGTCTACAAACTTGACCGTATCAGCCGTTCTATTCTGGACTTTGCAAACATGATGGAGATATTTCAGAAATATCATGTGGAGTTTGTTTCTTCCACAGAAAAATTTGACACATCCACGCCGATTGGCAGGGCAATGTTAAATATCTGCATCGTGTTCGCTCAACTGGAACGGGAAACCATACAAAAGCGGGTAACGGACGCTTATTATGCAAGGTGCAAGCGTGGCTTTTACATGGGCGGGCGTATTCCTTACGGCTACCGTCTAACAAACACGGTCATTGACAATATCCGCACTTCCATGTACGAGGAAGTCCCGGAAGAAAGCGAACAGCTAAAGCTAATTTACTCCATGTATGCGGACACGGACAATTCTCTCGGAGATATTGTGCGGTACTTGAACGAACACCAGATTAAAAATCTGCGTGGTGCAAACTGGAGTACCGCCCGTATTAGTGAAATGCTCCGCAATCCTGTATATGTAGAAGCTGATATTGACGTGTACCAGTTCTTTCAGAATCAAGGTGCGAATATCTATAACCCAGCAAGGGATTTTACGGGCTACAATGCCTGTTATCTTTACAAGGGTACGATTTCTACCACAAGGAAACAGTGTGACTTGTCCGACAAAGAAATCGTCCTTGCACCGCACAAGGGATTTATTCCCTCTAAGACGTGGCTTGCTTGCCGTATACGGTGTCTGAACAACCGACAGTCCACAAAAACCTGTAAACCAAAAAATTCATGGCTTGTTGGCAAAGTTAAATGCGGAAACTGTGGTTATGCACTGACAATCCGCAAGGCAAAAACAAAGTGGGGGCGTTACTTTGTTTGCAGCCAGTCGGGAAGCCGTGGGAGCAACTGCGCAGGGGCAGATTGTACGATTTATGCAGACATTTTGGAAGAATATATGCGTGGTGCAATCAAGGATAGGCTGTCTGAATTCCAAAAACTTTCCTATATACCCGACACATGGGGAAAGGGAATGCAAGCGTTCCCCCAAACAAACATGACGAAAAAAATCCGGCTGACACAGATCGAGGAAGAAATTGAAAAGCTTCTCTCCAAAGTGTCAGGAGCAGGTAGCGTTCTGATGAAATACATAGACGAAAAAATAACGGAACTGGACGCAGAACGAAAAGCCTTGCAGGAAGAAATCATTACGGCGAATGTCACAGACACAGAGGGTAAATTAAAACAGATCACAAATCATGTAAAAACATGGGAAACACTCTCTTTTGAGGACCGACAGGCGGTGGTCGATATGCTTATCAAGGTCATTCGGATTGCAGACGGAAACATTGAAATCACTTGGAACATTTAACAAACAGCCATGAAAGACTAAGCCACACAGTTTTGAGGAAAATTTAATAAAATCTGTTGATACGCCAATACTAAATACCGTATAATAATGAAAAAGAACATTCATAGAAAACAGCCGAAAGGAAGTGATACTATGGCACCTGCAGCACAGGCAATCAGAAATCAGGAAATCCTAAAAAATGAATATTCCGAAAAAGCAGCCATAGGCGCATTATATGACGAACTCTCCAAAGGAATAGAAAGTCTGAAAAAAGGCGATGTTTATACGATTGATGAAGCATGGGAGGAAATTGACAAAATATAATGCCGGATAAACCTAAAAAATACAAAATTGTGATTTCCAAAGATGCTCTCTTGGATATTAAATCAACAAAAAAGTATATTCTTGACACCTTCAAATATCGGGAATATGCGGAAAACTTTTCAAAGAAGATAAAGAAGGCAATCAAAGAGCTGGATTCCTTCCCCAAAGGCTATGAAGCTACGGGATATGTGATTGAAGGATTTAGCGTCTATTTCAAGCCTTACAGTACATATTTAATTTTCTTTGTTGTGAAGGATTCTACCATTACGGTAATCCGGGTCTTGAAAGACCGCATGTATTGGCAGTCCATTATCAAAAAGATGCAGAAAATCAACAGATAAATTTACTCCAATCCGCCCGTTTCGGTGAAGCTCTCCGCATCGTTCAGGACCGCCTGAACGAAAAGAACTTCTATGCGTTTAATCCGGGATTTGACTGCACAAAATAAAGTTTACCGGCCCACCGCTTATTTTAAGCGAACCATGCCGGTTTAAATGAATTCACAAAAAGGAAAGCATCAGCCAGTATTGACCGGTGCTTTCCTTTTATTCGGTTATGCGGTGGTCTGCTGTACAACGGCCTTTTTATCGTCATGCGGCAGATAATCTTTTATTCAGTTACCGCTTTCCGGAACAGTATCCATGTGCTGATAAAATAGCATATTAGTAATAAGACAAGAATACAAACCACAGTTCCTACTTGTGTCAGCAAGGCTCCTATGCCTATATAGGCAGAAATTTGTGCCGATATTGTTTTAAAAAAGTAAGAAACAACGATAATTGACACAAATGCCGCAACAGTAATCGGCAGACCAAACCATACAGCCAATTGCTTTAAAATCAAGTGTTCTGTTTCATGCCGGTCTACACCGAGCTTGCGAAGGACACCAAAACGGTATTTATAATGGGCAGCGTCCAAGAGCTGCTGCAAAGAAAGAATCGTAAGACAGATAACCATTAAAACCACCGCGCTGTAATCAAAAGCCGCCTGTAAAATAAAGCTGCCTGCAATGGAATTGTTAATTTGTTGTGTACTCGTTCTGATGTAGTATTGAACCCCATTTCCATTATCCGGCGTTTCGGGATATTTTTGAGCAAAGGAGGTTTCAAGGTAAATCGCTTCATTATACGGTATTGTCGTTTCTGTTTTCACATACCGGTTTCGCATAACCGAAAGGAGATTATCACAAATGCTATCCGGGAAAACATATAAAACGTCAGTATAGGAATTATAAACGGTTTGACCGATCGCTTCTAAGTGACAGGCATCTTCCGCAAGACTTAGAATGCCCATATCCGTTGAAATAACAGTATGATTGCTTAAAAATTCATTTCGTTCTTTCTCGTCCGCTATTGTCTTCCACTGCGTTGTAAATTCTCCCTCATTTAAGGAAATCCGCTCATATCCAAGCATTTCCCGCAAAGTGTTATAGTCGGAAAGAGAGATCGCAGCAATGGGAAAATCCAATTTTACCCGTTTATGAAAATCTTCCTGGTTAGGTAAGTATAAGTTGAAAGTGCAGTCATAAGCCACTGCAATATCTTTTTCGTGAAGAAAATCAGTAACAAGCCCGTAATTGTCCTGTGGTAAATCCGCTTCATCATACACGCTATTATAGCGTGTGCTGATTTGAACATCATACAAAGAACGTATATCTAAATACCCCGAGGCCCACCCTGTTAATGCCGGAGCTGCCACAAACAAAAATACGGATAATACTAATGTCAGGCAAATCAACGTCATTGTTTTTGACGTGGTATTTAACTTTGAAATAATCTGTCCGAAGAAAAACAGATTGCTCCCCCTATATTTATATTTGGGTGATTTTTCTTTCCATTCGGAAAGCAAATTACCTGCTAAATAAATGATACAGCAAATCCAAAAGATTACATCGACAAGCAAGAACATCAAATAGCTGTTAAGTGTACCTGCGCCACTTGCAAGCATATACGTGCTTTGAATTACCGGAACACTTGCCGCAAATCCGATATTCACAAGTGAAAGTATGGCTGCCGCAAGAATATATCGGTTAAAACTCCATTTTTTACGAACAATGCACCATACAATGCTTAATAAAAAAGAGGCTGCGGGAGCAATGATGTTTCCCCAAAACATGATGTGTACGGGGACAGGAAAACGAGGGTCAGAATAAAAATACATTTTTGATATTCCCGTAACTGTCATAAATATGAGAAAAATAGTATATAAAATTGCGATTACCGGCATATAGCGGCTTCTATTGATATGTGGATCATTCTGCTTATCTGCATACAGCATATCAATGATTTTTATTTTCCGTATTGTGCGGACATTAAGTAATCCCACAGCCAAAAGACTTAATGAAAAAAAGCATATTGTCAGAATAACCGTATCCGGAAAAAATGTCCAGGATAATTTGTAGTCCTGCCCATAGGCAGACAACAGCATACCTGTTATAAATTGTGAACAGAATATACCTGAAAAAATGCCGATAATGATTGATACTGCTCCCATTAAAAAGGTTTCTGTAAAGAATATCCACGCAACGGTCTTCTGTTCCATTCCCATGACAGATTGTATGGCAAACTCCTTTTGTTTCCTGCGCAGCATATAGTTGTTCACATAGCGTATAAGGAACAATAACAACAGTGTTACTGCGCAAATCGCCATTTTCATTCCATCGCTTACTAAAGTAAACTCATATTCTGTCCCGATATCGGGATTATAATACTTGCTCGTAATGGACAGAAACGCATAGAACAGCATGACGCAGATTGTCATAGTGACAACATATACCAAATAATCCTTAGCCGAACGCTTTGCATTTCTGAAAACAAATTTAGCATACATCCGTTTGTCCACCTCCTATCATAGTGAGAACATTCAGTATTTTTTCAAAAAAAGCTTTGCGGGTATTGTCACCTTTCAAAAGTTCCGTAAAAATGCGTCCGTCTTTTAAAAACAATATCCTATTTGCATAACTGGCGGTAAACGCATCGTGTGTTACCATAAGGATCGTTGCACCAAGCCGCTCATTTATACTTTGTATTGTAGATAACAGCATTTGTGATGAATGACTGTCTAATGCTCCGGTTGGTTCGTCTGCCAAAATCAATTTCGGGTTATTTATAATTGCTCTTGCACAAGCGCAGCGCTGCTTTTGACCACCGGATACCTGATATGGATATTTGTTCAAAATATCCGCTATGGATAAAGTCTTTGCAATTTCCTCCACGCGAATATCAATTTTTGCAGCAGGTACTTTATTGATCGTAAGAGCGAGTGCAATATTTTCAGAAATAGTCAGTGTATCCAACAAATTGAAATCCTGAAAAACAAAACCTAAGTTTACGCGCCGGAAACGCGCAAGCTCCTTTTCCTTAATTTCGGTGACATCTGTTCCATCCAGGTAAATATGGCCTGCACTTGCCGTATCAATAGAAGAAATACAATTAAGCAGCGTTGTTTTGCCAGAGCCGGAAGCTCCCATAATGCCGATAAACTCGCCCTTTTCTACTGAAAAGCTAATATCATCTATCGCTTTTGTGATATTTCCTCCATTGCCATAGTATTTTTGGATATGTTCTAATTTTAAAATCTCATTCATAATGTCTACCTCCTTGTTAAAACATTGTAGGTGACAGCTCAGTTTCTTTGTATCAGGTTTTCTTACGGAGTTCTAACAAAAATGTAAGAAGTGACCGGCTTCAGCTCTGCACCTGATGTATAAAGTGGTTGATATTGAAAAACAGCATAATTGTTGTACCGTTTGTATCAGAAACAATATCAATCCCTATTCCCAATTTATCACACAGACATTTGCAAAGATAAAGACCAATTCCCGTAGCATTTTGTCTGGCCCTGCCATTTTCGCCGGTAAAGCCCTTTTCAAAGACACGGGGCAGATCATTTGCGGAAATGCCAATACCATTATCCTCTACGAACAAACAGATTTGGTCATTCCGCTGCTTTGTATAAATATATATTTTGGGCTGTTCCGCACGATATTTTACTGCGTTGATAATCAGCTGATTGAGGATAAATCTAACCCACTTTTCGTCAGAAAAAACCGTATCGTCAAACTCCCTGACATTTACGGCAACATCGTTTTTCATAAGCAAATATTTATTGTCTGCAATGGCGTTATGCACAATATCAAATAAACCGATTTCATGGATTGAATAGTCCTTTTCAGTATGTTCACTCCGGGCATAATAAAGAGCCTGTTCTGTAAAGCGGGTAGTTTTTTCTAATTCCGCCAACAATTCTCTTGTAAAAGGGGATCGGTTGTTTTCACACAACAATTTCATAGCAGTAATCGGTGTTTTTATCTCATGTATCCATTGTTCAATATATTCTTTATAATCTGTGCGTTCCCTCTCGATAACTTCGATATGTTCTAACATGGATTTTTCGGCTGCTTTCAACAGGAAATAAAATACTTGATCGTCTGCGCGTTCAGGTACTTTCATCAGCTCCGGGATTAAATATTTTTCCTTCAGCTGTTCCTGAAGCCGGAGCAGTTTATCCATTTCCCTTTTCCGCTTCTGACAGGCAATCGTCATAAAAACAGCGCAAATCAATATCCATGTAAAAAGAATTAAGAGTATGCTGTCCAGGCTATTGCCAACAGCTAATAAAAATACAGAAAGCGTCAGCATACATAGCATCTGAAACATCAAAAAAGATAGTTGATTTTTCCAGTACAGTTTTCCATTCATAATGTGTACCCCTGTCTGTGCTTTGTTTTGATGAAATCATTTAGTCCAATAGATACTAATTTATCACGGATACGGTTAATGTTCACACTTAAAGCATTATCATCAACATATAGCTGGTTATCCCATAAATAATCAACAATGTCGTTCCTTGAACATATTTTTCCGGCATTTTTGAAAAGAAAACAGAGGATTCTTAGCTCATTCTTTGTAAGTTCCGCTTTTGAACCATTATATTCAATCGAGCTGCTTTCCAAATGCAGAACGGCCCCCTGCCATTCATAATCTGTGTGCTTTTGAGTTTCATATACACGCTTTAGCAAAGAGGCAATCTTCGCAAGCAGAATAGCCGTATTATACGGCTTTGTAATAAAAGCATCTCCACCCAGCATGATACTGTTCAGCTCATCCATATCGGTATCACAACTCGTTACAAAAATAATCGGAACATTTGAAAAACCCCGTGTTTCCGAACAAATTGAAAAGCCGCTGATATCAGGCAGCTTTATATCTAAAATAATTAAGTGCGGCTTATACGCTTTTATATTTTCGATCGGATTAGAAAAATCGGATATGGCGCATACATCATATCCATTGCCGATCAGCAGCTTTTTCAATTCTGTCCGGATCACAATATCATCTTCTATAATCATAATTTTATTTACGCCCACGTTTTATCCTCCTGTCAATCGGCTTCCCGGCATCCGGTCAAACGAATATTTTCAAGCATTTAAAGCCGGAATCCCGCTCGTCCATTCTATCCTTTTATTAAAAAAGCAAAACAAGAAAAGCCCTGCATGATACAGAGCCTTCTTAATCCCTGATTAACCTCTGACAATAGTTATGGCGTCACCTGGCGTGAAAGTACTTTCTGCAAAACAGAAAGGATTCCCCTCTTATATGCCGATGCGGCACCTTTGCTGATACGGTTTCCGACTCCGGCTAAGATGTACTTTTATAAATTTTATAGATATCAAACTCATTATGTTCTATGCCGAAATGTCCCATATTCTCTATGACAAGACTGTACTTCTCTATCGTTTCCTGAGAAATTTCCGGTTCCCATGCCGTATGCAGAAACCAGACGGTATGAAAGTCTTTCGAAAAGTCAAATTCTTCGCAATAAGAAAGCCTGTCTTCTTCAAAATAACATTCATAAATGAAGCCAAAAGTTTTCCAGTTATATATGACATAATCCCCGTCTTCCAGATTTTTTGCAAAAAAATCCTCTGTCTCTTTCACATAAGTACTGCGGTATTCCTGCCGGAAACATTCTTTGTATTGTACCGCGCCGGTAAACAGCAGAAACAGGCTTATCATAAGCATAACGCCGTTCTTTGTTCTTCCCATGGCAATTCCAAAAAATAACGCCAGCAGGCCGAGCGCCGGCAAAATATATTGATCGCGGTAAACCGGCGTTCTGAGAATGGACACGGTTATTCCAAAAACTGCCGTAAGTGTCGGAACCAGCATACAGAACACCGCAAATACCGCATTCCTGTCCCTTCGCTTTGCGATTGCGATGATGTTAAATATACCTGCCGTTATCAGCAGAAACAAAAAAACGAATACCATGCCGGGAACAAGCTGTAAATCAAATGTCCATTCAAAATATTCCCAGACCGTCTCCCACGTAATCTCCGGTATCCAGTATCCCTTTTCCACACTGGACACCTGTTTGAGCATGGAGGGCACCCACGGCAGATAACCAATGATCATGCCCGCCGCTGAAACACCCCAGGCCGCCGTCCGTTCCCTTTTCCAAATCAGAATTGCAAATAACAGCAGACCCGTTATGAAAATAACCGGGACAAAGGCAAAATAATGCGTATAGGCCGCCAGGACGCCGCTGAGTGCAAAAATCAGAAATTCCTGTTTTTTTCCGTTCGTAAAAGCCCGATAAGCATACAGTCCGTTAAGCGTCACAAAAAACAGGGACATGGAATACATTCTCACCTGAACCGAAAATTCCATCGTACAGGGCATACACGCTAAAAACAACAGATACAGGACAGACGCTTTGTCTCCAAAGTCTTTCCGCACCGCCGTCGCTCCCAAAACCAGCGTCCCGGTCATGGGAATCACCGCCGCCGCTTTTTGCACCAGCAATGAATCACCCAAAAACACCCGAAATAATTTCGCATACAGATAATAAAGCGGCGGATGCACATCCCGCGCCGTCCCCTCAATGATATCGCGCACATTTCCTTTGATCAGCTGCAGCGTAAACGCCTCATCCGTCCATATATTATGATTAAACAATAACGATATATAGAGAACGGTAAAACCGGCCGCAATCCCCCAGATAACGAACGTGTCAAATTTTTTATTCACGATTCTCTCTTTCATAAATTTTCCTTTCCGAACGATATCGAACTAATACGAACTGCTTACCAGCTTTTTTTCAATTCCAGATTCCAGTCCAGCAGATACGGATGATCCTCCATCTGAAGCATCATCTCATACATGCGGCGGCGTTCCTGTGTCAGCGAATCTTCGTCTGCGTCCATATCTCCCAGCCAGAACCGATATCCTAACAGGTATCCTTCCATCATATCATCCCAGGAAGAATACATCGACTGTAAAACAAGTGAATTTTCAAGAGACGCATCCATCGCCTCTTCGTATGTCAGATATCCGCATATATAAAAACTCGCATAAAGCTGATTCACCCGGCAAAGATCCCAGGCCGCCATATCGTCCGGCTTTAAACCGGCATGATACATCTGATAAACAATCTGAAAGCGCCCTGCCTTCTTCGAGTCCTCCAGCTTCTTTATCTCTTTCATAAATTCTTTTTCTTCCAGATCGAGCAGGCCCAGTTCCTCCAGTTCATCCATACATTCCTGACAGGTATTCCTGTGTCCCTTTTCTTTCAGCTGCTCTGCCGTATCCAGTGCAGATTCCCGATCATCTATATTCCAGCTCTGTTCCAGCAGATACTTGTTAATTTCTATATTTTCTTCCGTCGGATAAATACCGCCTACCAGTTTCCAGTTCCATCCGTTGCTGTAAGTAAGCGGCGCATAAGTTGCGTTGAACCAGAGAACGGTATCGGGAAGCGTCTCTTCCACGATCTGACTTCCATCTCCGGCCAGCTGGGCCATCGTAATTAACTGTTCTCTATTTGCAGAAGCGGTTTCTTCCACGTCTTCCCTGAAATATTTTAACAGTTCGATTCCATAAGCCGTTTCCAGTTCTTGTATTACCGCTCTTGTATCATCATCATACCGTTCTTCGGAAAGGAAGATTTCCAATGCAATATAATGTTTTTGATCATACTGCATATAACACAGTCCTTCTACTCTTTTGGTATATTCTCCGTTGTATTCTTTTTTTTCATACGTAAGCAAAGCATAAAAAGCATTCTCAAAACCGGGAATCTGTAACAGCGAGCTTTTCCAGACATTGCGTATTTTTTCCGAATCACTCGATCTGAACCCGTATTTCGTATCCATATTGCTTTTCAGCTCCGTCATCAGATTCCCCATATAAAATTCTTCCACGTCCGCCGTCATCCAGACACCGTGCAGAAACGAACAGGCATGGGAATTTTCCATATTGGTGTAATTCCCCTTCGGCATGATTACCGGACAGACGCCCAGGCCGTTATAGTCCGCCATAACGGCTTTTCCGAAATATTGGTATCCGTCGAGCGTTTCCGGATTTGTCCCGTTTTCTTTGAAAGTATACGTTTCCAACGCTTCATTTTCAGGCAGGGAACTGCCTCTTTTAAACAACTCGAGGTCAATTCCGTAGCATTCTTCCAGCGCCCCGATAATCAGATCTGTTTCTTCATCCACTTCCTCCGCAATCAGCTCGAACGACCAGTTTACATAATTGTTTGACGGCTGCACCGACATATATTCCAGCATCCTGATTTCACAGGGCGTGCCGTCATACTGTACATACCTTCCGGTATATATAAAATATCTGTCATCCCCGTTTTCCATTACCCCACTGAATGTCAGATCGGCATAATCCATATCCGGCCCCGACAGGTATTCCTGCATCAGCGTAAAATAATCCTCAAATGGTTCTTCTCCTTCTACCCGGTTGACGAATGCGCTGAGATAAATCCCATGCTGATGATAGAAACCGTATCCCTCATTGATTTCAGTTCCTTTCGGCAAATAGATTTCGCATTTTTTTTCGGGATCATTCAAATCCTCCATCTCCCGCTTTTCCAAATACAAATCGCCGTTTTTGCCGCTTCCGGGAGAGACCTTGTCCGTTTCTTTCGTCTCTTTCTCTGCCGCAGTTTCTGTTTCCGCCTCTTTCTCTTCTCTCATTTCTGCCACGGTTCTGATTTGCGGAGCCTCCGGCCTGCGGCTTCCGCAGCCCGCAAGCGAAATGGTAAGCATAAGGCAGATCAGCGGAAAAAGCCGCCTTCTTTTGCTGTCCGATTTTTTCATATACAATTCCTCCCCATTTTCCCCTGAAACTTTAGACTCGCAAACCCGCGCTTTCCGCGCTCATTGTCCGATTTCATCGGACAGTTTGCTCGTTCATGGCGCACGAAAAACAAATGGCTGCTTTGCAGCCGCTTGTTTTTCTTTTGCGCTCATTATATCATTAAACAGGGGAAAAAACAATAAATGCAAAAACGGAACCGGTTGCGGGTTCCGTTTTTGCATAGGAAATAGTAATTATCCGCCATATGAGTGTGCTTGACGGTATAAACATCTTTTATGACTGTTTTTTCGTTACCGGTATCCATACTTCGTATTTCGCATTCTGCGGATCTGGGTTCAGATATACCTCGATATCCGGCGCATTGGCATATTCGTAACCGGAAGTCGGAAGCCATTCGGTCACGATGCGCCGTTCCAGTTCCTGAACGGACTGGTTCGTACCCGAACCGGGAAAAACCGCCCATGTCGATGCAGGAACCAGATATTCCTCGAAATCCGCCTTTTCCTTTGTGCTTGCCGCCGCGATAAAGTATTTCCAGTTTTCCGCTTCGTCGCACACGCTGACGCCGAGAATCCCTTTCGGCGAGGCATCCATCATTCCCGCCAGCTTTTGAAGCGTTCCGTCGTTTACGGCCTTTCCCCACATGGACGGCACAATCGCGAAATTTTCTTCAATTCCCTGAAAAAGCGGCTCTGACACGCCGACAATGCGGAACGGTTCTTTCGTTTCAATCCGATAATCCAGTTGTGCGGCTCCTTTTACGGAAACATGAAAGGAAATGGGCGGAAAGGCCTTTACGGATACGCCGTCTTTCCGAAGCGCCGAAGGCGCGATGCCATGTATACTCTGAAACGCTCTGTTAAACGCCGTCGGAGAGCTGTAACCGTATTTTTCCGCCACGTCGATGACTTTCACGTCTTTGTCCTGCAAATCGACCGCCGCCAACGACATTTTCCTTCTCCTGATATACTCGGACAGCGTCATGCCCGCCATATAGGTAAACATCCGCTGAAAATGATATGGAGAACAGCAGGCGATCCGCCCAAGTTCTTCATATTTCAGCTCGTCCGTTAAATGTTCTTCAATATACCGCATGCTCTGATTTAATTTTTCAATCCATTCCATAAAACAATGCTCTCCTGTCTTTTTTATCAGTATACCGCAGTTTTTACTTTTCTTCCTCTCTTTCTCTGCACGAAAAAGAGAGCGCCGCACATTTGACATGCGGGCATGCTCTCCTCGCTAACGCTCATTATAACATAAAAGTTCCAAGCAGGCTGTTTCCAAGTCCGCCGTTCATTACGTTTCTGTATGCGGCGGAAGAAAGCATTCCGAGGCTGTTCTGACCGCTCAGCCACCCCTGTGTCAGATAATCGGAAAATCCGGTCTGCCCTGACAACAGGCCGTTCCGGTATCCGCCTGCCGTCAACAGGGGGTACGTTGTCCTGACCGGGATTTCTTCTTCATGACAGCTTTCCGGAGACGCACCGATGATCTGATAGCCGATCGACTTTGTACCCACAGTCTCCTGTCCGAAGCTGTGTTCTCTGATTTTTCCGAACACTTCTTTTTCCCAGGCCGGATCGCTTTTCATTTTCTCGAAAGCCTCCTCTTTTATGACAAGCATGTCGGAAATATAAGGAGAACGGGCACGGGATTCCGACCGGATTGCCGCCACTTCATTTCGGAACCACGTTCTGTATTCTTTCATCGACATTTCGCATTTTTCCTGATCGGAAATGTCTTTCGGGCCGGCGTTATTCTGTTCATACGCAGGCAGCGTAATAATCATATCCCCTTCCCCTGCCGATACAGAGCCGATCGCCGCGTTTCTCTTCTCCAGCGCTCTCTGCAATACCGTATTGTAATCATATTGACCGACAGTGCCTGTTTTACTTCCTGTATTCTGAACCGTCTGGGAATGGACTCCCCGCATGCCGAGTGCATTAATATACATGCTTACACCCCTTCCTTTCCTTCTGCATTTTCCGTTTTCTGTTTTTCATTCTGCATCATAACCGACAAAGTGAATACCCGGCCGTCTGCCGACCATTCCACTTCCCCATAATATTTTCCGGCGGCATTCCGGATATTGAGAAGGCCTGAACCGTGCACACTTTTGTCTGGTTTACTCGTCATCGGAAATTCTGTTTCCGCATTTTTCATAAATTGGCCGTCAAAGCTGTTTTCGACTTCCAGAAAAAACATATTTCCTTTTCGAAAAGACGACAGGCGGATGAAAAGAGCTGCTTCGGGCTCTTTTGCATGCAGCCGGACGCATGCCTCTATCGCATTATCCAGCGCGTTTCCGAGAATAACGCCCATATCGTAACTCCGGATACGCAGAGATTCCGGAACAATCAGCCGGTCGGCCTCAAACACAAGCCCCGGCAAGGTGCGGCAGATTTCATGATATTTCATATTTAACAGCGTATCGACAACCGCATTTCCTGTCCGGTACCGAAGTTCCGGCGTTTCCAGGGAACGCCCCAGTTCCGACAGATATTTCCGCAAAGCCAGAATACCTTCATTATCCCCATGCTTATGCGTAACCGCTCCGTTTTCCTCCGTACCGCCGTTCTTTTCGCTTTCCAAATCCGTATCCGTCTTTTCTATGCCGGCGGCCAGCTGCATGATTATGGAAATGGTATTCCGCATATCATGCTTCATGCTGCGGATACCCGCATAAATATGCTCCATCTCTTCTATCTGTCTCTGCATGCCGCTTATCTGGTTTTCCAGTATAATCCGGCCGCTTTTTTCCCTGTTTAAGTCAATCAGTCCCTGAAATACTTTTACCCCGTATGGAATGGATAACAGGGATAAAAACAAAATAAGCGGAACGATCAGGACCAGCGCCGGATATTTATCATATAAAAGCACGGGCCTTTCCTGCTCCATATAAAACATAATTATGCGCAGCATCATGCAGATCAACAGTCCGATCATTTCCGGAGCCAGCAGAAAGAAAAGTTCCCTCCTGTGCATAGGGTATTCTTTTTCCCGAAAACTCTGCCTGATCTGTTTCAATACGATAAACATAATCCACAGAAAAGACACGTTCACCAGAAGAATCATCCCGTAACCGCCAAGATACGTAATGCGCATCAAACCGCTTACACCAAGACTCCCATTTTCCAAAGACCGCACGGCCCAAGCCATCAGCAGGCTGTACCCTCTCTGCCAGATCGTATAGCTGAAAAGATAACTTGTATCACGGACGGAAAGAAACGTAACGATGAGAAACAGCCCCATGCGGTATCCCGTTCGGTAAAACCCCGCAAGACAAACCAAAAGAGTCAGGAAGGAAACGAACGTACCGCAGATAATCCGCAGAGTCTCGTAATTCAGATCTTCATAATCCGCCACGGAAATAATTCCCCACGCTTTCCTCATCATTACATAAATGAGGATAACCGCAAATCCCGCCCATTTTGCGCGTCTGAATCTGTTTTCCAGAAAGCTGCCGTAAAACCGGATCAGGTAACAGCCCTCGATTATATAATGAAGCAGCTCCAGCATTTCATCCAGCGCCTTATACACAGACTGTACCTCCATCCCGCAGATACCGCATATACCTCTTTACGAACTCATTATATTTTTCTCTTGCCAGATAAATATTTTCCCCGTTGCATAAGGTAATGGTATCGCCGGTATACCCTGTAATCCGGGCGAGATTCACAAGATATCCCCTGTGGCAACGGTAAAACTGCGCGCCCAGCTCTTTCTCCAGCCCGTTCATCGTTGCATAAGTTTCCAATACTCTCTGTAACGTATGAATGGCCGCTTTCCGCTGTCTGCTCTCGATATAAAGAATCTCTTCCCTGTTCAGCTTCACGCTGTGGTTCCGCCTGCGGATCAGAAGATACTCCGGCCCGCCGCTTCTCTGCCTTCGCTTTTCCGCTTCCATGACGGCCCTTTCAAAAACCTCCGCGAACTTATCTTCCCGGACCGGTTTTAAAAGATAATGGAAAGCCGCGACATCAAAAGCTTCAAATACATATTCTTTCATTCCGGTGACGAAAATCAGCACCGCTTCGTCCATCCGTTCCCGGAGCATCTTTGCCGTCTCGATACCGTTCATTCCCTCCAGCCGGATATCCTGAAAGATAATATCATATTGTCTGCCGGCCGCAAGAAGCGCTTCCCCGCTCCCATAAGTATCAATACTGCAGTCTTTTTTCCGGCGCAGTATCAGATTCTGAAGCTGTTCACAGAGTATCTTTTCATCATCGCATATTGCAATTTTCAATGATTCTGCCTCCTGCCGCTTCGCATCGCTTTATATTGCCTGTTTTCTTTTGCACATATAAGTATACTTTATTTGTTGTGATTTGTGGGCGAAATGTCATAAAACCCGTTTGAAATGGAATCAAAAGCAGAAGAAAAACGATGAAACGTTTTTCGCATTTTCGCATGGCATTATTTTCTTACGGCCGCCTTTACCAACAGCATCATCGGACGGCGCAATTCGTCTTTCATTCCCGGAATATCCATCATTTCTTTCGGAGGCTCCGCTTCTTCCACTACTTCAAGCGCAAAGCCGTTAGTCAGTAATCCCATCAGGATCTGCGTCAGCGTGTGGTGCTGTTTCAGCACATCACACCCCAGAAAATGCGTACTTCTCTCTCCTGTCATGAAATAATTATCAACCGGCCAGTACAGAGGTTTCCGGTCTTCCGCATATACCCAGTCCTGTCCGGCCCCCGCGGTGAAAACCGGGTGTTCTATATTGAAAATAAAGACTCCGTCAGGTTTCAGCGTTCTGTGTACTTTTTGAAATACCATCGCAATATTTTCGATATAATGCAAAGCCAGATTGGAAACAACGCAGTCCCATACATTTTCCGGATACTCATATTCTTCGATTCCACAGACGCGATATCGAATTTGATCTGCCGGATTTCTCTTTTCTGCTTCTTCGATCATCTTACGGCTCAGGTCAAGCCCTAACACCTGCGCGGCCCCCTGTTGCGCCGCAAACTTACAGTGCCAGCCATAGCCGCACCCTAAATCGAGGACCTTTTTCCCCTGAAGCCGCGGAAACAGAGGCTTTAACTGATGCCATTCTCCGGCGGCGCTTAATCCGTCCCTGCTTCGGGACATTTTGGCATATTCTTCAAAAAATTTTTCATTATCGTATTCATTATACACGGTGTCATGCCCCTGATCCATGAGAGTACCTTCTTCCTGTCATGAAAAGATAACATCAGCCGCCAAGTGTTCCTCCGGGATTACAATGTGTGAACCGAGACACTGGCGATACGCCTGCGCGCACTCCTCCCGGAACTGATGTTATCAAAATCATAGGAAGCCTTAAAGGCCTGTTTCTATTTTACTCTTCTTTTTCCGTGTTTGCAATGCCATACGTCTTCTTTCGGATACAACTTTTCTCAGACTTTTCTCAACCTGTTCTTACCTATTCTTTCGCCTCCGGAAGCCGCAGCCGCAGAAACCGCTTCGCCAGCTGCTTCGGATTCAGCGGCAGAATCGGGTAGATATAGCTCTGCCCGGACAGCGTCTGGTTGCAGACAATCGATAAAATCAGAATCGCTATTGCCGCCGCATAACCGTACACCCCGAAAAGGGCCGTTAAAATCAGGTTCAGAATCCGCATAAATTTCAGCGCATAACCCAGCTCGTAGCTGGACTGCGTATAATTGGCTATCGCGACAAAGGCCATGTATAACATTACCTCCGCATTAAACCATCCGCTTTTTACCGAAAATTCGCCAAGTACCAGCGCGGCCATCACGCTGAGCGGTGTACTGAGCATATTCGGTGTATTGATTGCCGCAAGCTTTAAGCCGTCGATTGCGAGTTCCAGCAGCAAAAACTGAGCGATCAGCGGAATATTGCTTTCTTCTTTCAACAAAATAAACCTGAACGATTCCGGTATCCACTCCTGATGCTGCATCAGGAGCAAAAAAGTCGGCGTAATCAGATATGTCAATAATCCGATTAAAAAACGGGAAAGGCGCAGATAGGTTCCCGTAATCGGCGGAAAGTAATAGTCGTCCGCCTCTTCCACAATATCAAAGATCGAAGTCGGCACGATCATGGCCGACGGGGAGTTATCCACCAGAATGATGACATCGCCTTCCAAAATCTGAGCCGACGCCGTATCGGGGCGCTCCGTAAATTTAAATTTCGGAAAAGGGTTGAACCAGTTTCTTTGATAAAGGCATTCCGCCAGGCTTTCCTGATTCATCGTAAGGGCATCCACTTTAATTTCCGAAATCCTTTTTTTGATCTTGTCCAGAAATTTATGATCCACCCGGTTATCCATATAACAAAGCACGATATCCGTCCGGGAGCTTTTACCGGCGTTCATCATTTCCATTCGAAGTTCCGTACTGCGGATCCGGCGTCTGATCAGCGCCGTATTAAAAACAACGGTCTCCACAAAACCGTCTTTGGAACCCCGGAGCGTCTTATCCTTCTCCGGTTCCGATACTCCTCTGGCGGGATAGGTTCTGGAATCAATTAAGACACACCTGTCATATCCATCGATGAACAGAGCAAAGACACCGGAAAGAATATTATAGAAAATATCGCTCCATTTGTCTTTTAAATCAACTTCCACATAAGGCGTCGCGCTTTTGGCCATTCCATATGCGCTGTCCGGCATATTTTCCGGCTTTAAGTCGATAAAATACTGTAGAATCTTCATCATCAGTTCGTCTTTGCAGAAACCGTCTATGAAATAAATGCAGGCTTGTTTTCCGCCCACATCGATTACCCTGTATACAATGTCAAAATTTGTATCCGGTTTTAACCGCTCTGCCAGATAGCGCATGCTTTCTTCCAGCGAGGTCGTCATACATTCCTGATTTTCCGCCATACGTTCTTTATTTGGCGTGTTCCTGTTTTCCTGTTTCTGGTTCGTATTTTGCACAGATAAAAACTCCTTCCGAAACATTTTTGTTAGTATGTCCGGGAAGGAGCTTTTTATTCTTCTCATTCTTACTGCTTAATCTTACAGCTCATTTTCCTGCTTTATCTTTCGGCATCTTAATTTTACAGCATCTTACTGCTTTCCTGTGCTGCCATGTCCGCCTCTGTCCGCATGATCAAGGCTTGCCACCTCGTCAAAAGTAAGGGCCGGCTGATTCTCCATAATGCGGAACTGACAGATTCTGTCGTTTATATGAATCTGCGTGTCGCGCACCGCGTAGACCGGCATAAACCACTGGTCATTGTCCCCGCAGTAGGAACTGTCGATAACGCCCTGGTGGTTGGTCTGAATAATGCCGAAGTTTTTAAAAGTCGAACTTCTCGGCACCACATGGGCTTCATACCCCTTCGGCAGCTCCATCGCCACGCCCAGCGGTATCAGCTTAAAATCACCCTTCTGCAGCGTAACCTCCTCCGCCGCACGCAGATCAATCCAGTCCGATTTCCCGTCTATGTAAGTCAGTTTCTCTATTTTATCCGTAAAATATTTAATTTTAATGGTTTTTGATTCCATATCCGCCCCTGTCTATCCGATTTTTCAGGATATAATCATTCTTTAGTTTTCACAATGCAGCACCGGCGGCGCCTCTTTTCGTTTTAAACTTTCCTGAACATCAATCACCCGCTGGTTCCGGCTCCCTTTCCAGCACAGCGTCGCGTCCTTTTCTTCCGCAACAAACTCGCCGTCCACCAAAACATCGATATACTGCATTGCGGCGTCATTTCTGACATTTTCCCAGACATCACCCGTATACAGCCAGATCGTCTTACCCGGATACTTCTCTTTAATTTCCGCCATAAAGCTTCTGACTTCCGGTCTGTTGGCGGCATGAAAGGGATCTCCTCCTGAAAACGTAATGCCGGAAATATACGGCTTGTCCAGCTGGTCAAAGATTTCCTCTCTGGCCTTCTCGTCAAAGGGCACACCCCCGTCCGGATCCCATGTGACCGGATTATGACAATCCTTACAGCAGTGAGCGCACCCGGCTACCCAGAGAACCACCCGCAGCCCATCCCCGTTCAGCATGTCGTCCTTCGTTATATTATGATACCTCATGTAATTTCCTCTTTCATAAAATTTCATCAAACTCTTATGCTGCCATTGGCGCGAGCTTCAGAACCTCTTTTCACACGCTACATGCTCTTCCGCTCCGCAATCTCCGCCATCTTGGCATCGCTCAGTCTGGTGTCCCCGTGAACGCGCGAATAAGCAAGATACCCGTTCATCCGGTCAATCTTCGTCAGATTACGGCTTCCGCAGGCGGGGCAGACATCCATTTCCAGCTCCTGATGGCCGCAGTCATCGCAATAAGCAAGCGAAAGGTTGACTCCTTCATAGAATCCCATTTCCATCGCGCGTCGGATCAGCGTTTTGATCGCTTCGATATTGTAGTCGATCGGATATTTTACATACTGAATTTTTCCGCCGTTTGCAAGTTCCCAGAAACGGTATTCCAGATTCTGCTTCTCGATCGGCGTGATTTCTTCCGTCACATGACAGTGGAAACTGTTGGAGACATATTCTCTGTCGGATACGCCCTCAATAATGCCGTATTTGGCCCGGAACTGCTTCACCTGTAAGCCGCAGAGGTTTTCCGCGGGCGTTCCGTATATCGCATACAGATGACCGTCCGCTTCTTTATATTCATTGATTTTATCGTTAATATGTTCCAGAACTTCCAGCGCGAACTGCCCGTCCTCAACAAGCGACTTTCCGTTATAAAGCTCCTGCAGTTCGTTAAAGGCCGTGATGCCGAAACTGGCCGTCGCGGTCTTTAAGATCGGTTTGATCTTATCGTGAAGCTGCAGTTTTCCTCCGAGAAAACCGCCTTCACAATAAGCGAGCGGATTCGTGGAAGCGCGCATTTCGCCGAGATACGCATAAGTTCTGATATGAAGCTGCCTGATCAGATTCAGATAATAGTCCAGCACTTCATAAAAATCTTTGCTCTCCTGGCGGGATTTCGCCAGAATCATCGGAAGGTGCAGGGATACGACGCCGATATTGAACCGTCCGACAAAGACCGGCGTATCGTTTTCATCCGCCGGGTGCATCCCGCCGCGTTCATACCAGGGCGAGAGAAAAGCACGGCATCCCATCGGAGAAATGACCTTGCCATACTGTTTGTACATGCTTGCTATATAGCCTTTTCCGGTCAGGCTCAGCCAGTCAGGGTACATTGTTTTGGCAGAACACTGTACACCGGCCTCAAAAACGTCTTCCAGTTCTTTTCCCGGTCCGTGCAGATTTTCGTCATACAGGAAAACGATTTTGGGGAACAGAACCGGTTTCTTGCATTCTTTTTTACCCTGTCCCGTCTTCCGTACATTTAACATAATAATGGTTGCCATCCTGGCAAATCTTCCGGTTCCGATTCCCGCCGTGACGGTGATAAAAGGATAGTCACCCCGGCTGCTCGCCACCGTATTGAATTTGTATTCCCAGCCCTGAAAGCCCTGTTCAAATTCTCTTTCCACATCGGCAAGCGCTTCTTTTTCCGCCCTTTCTCTGCCAATGCCGAGACCTTCATATTTCAGCAGGCTTTTCCGATAGGTTTTCTCCGCATAAGGTTCCAGTATCTTATCCACTTCCGGCACGGTAAAGCCGCCATACTGCTGGCTGGCCGCGCTCAGTACAATATCGCCGATTACGTCGAAAGCAACATCCAGCGTTTTCGGCTCGTTATACCAGATATTGCCCATTTCAAAACCGCCCTGCAGTACTTCCGCCACATTGAAAAGACAGCAGTTCATCGTATCGCGTCTCGCCGACATATCGTGAACATAAAGATATCCGTCCCGGCACGCCTGAATTTCTTCCGTCGTCATGAAAAATTTCTGATAAAGTTCCTTGTTAAACTGATTAAAAATCAGACTTCTTTTGGTGGAAACAAGGGCGCTGTCCGTATTCGCATTTTCCTTGTCCCCGATATACATGATCGACTGGCTTTTTTTATAAACATCGTCCATCATGCGTACGAAGTCCTGTTTATAATTACGGTAATCGCGGTAGCTCTTTGCAACGATCGGCTTCACATCTTCCAGCGCGCTTTCCACGACATTGTGCATGATCTGTATCGGGATTTCCTCCTCATTCATCTCATTCACCCTGTCCACCACCGTCTGACAGATATGCCTTTTTTCTTCCTCCGTAAATTTCGTCAGTGCACGGTAAGCGCTTTTTCCGACAGCATCGATGACCTTCTGAACATTAAAGCTCTCCAGACTGCCGTCTTTCTTGATAACCTTAACATCCCTGGACGGCTTATACTCGCTGCTGTAATTCTCATCCGCCGCATGCTTCTTCTCTAAAATACTGCTCATCCTACTACCATACCTTTCTTTTACGTCCGCGTAATCCGCTGCTGCAGGCCGCAGTCCCCGCAGGGACCACAGGGAAGCTTCGTACCAATGACCCCGCTTCCCTTTTGATACAAAATTTTACTGTTAAAATTTTGATACAAAATATAGTCGTTGTTTACATAACATTCCTACATTTTGTGGTGTAAGACTAGTATAAAATAATCCCGATACGGTGTCAATCGTAACCTATCCTGAAAATTTTATAAAAAAAACGGGATATGCCTCATCACATATCCCAAATGTTTTTTCATGCCGTATTTCATTTTTTATCGTTATTACGATTTACCATCATTCGTAAATTTGCCATCATTCGTAATTTCCCGCGATATCCTTTAAATACTGCCTGTACTGTTCCACAATCCCCGCCGGAGCAATCAGGCAGGCCCCCTGTCCAAGACCGGTCAGCCATCCGAAAAACTGACCGCTGACAGCGACGGTTACACGGGCTGAAAAATGCGCATCGTCCCGTTTTCTGACCGCCGCTTCCTTTCCGAAACGGTCCATCACCACGCCGATCAGCTGGTTTTCCAACAGCAGCGTGACGGTTTCCTCCCGGCCGCCGAACATGCCGAATGTTTTGTTCGTATAGTCCGCAATATCAAACCGTTCAAAAAGCGCGCTTCCCTCCCGCCTGACATCGGGCAGAACCTGTATGTCTCCCATTTTATCCACACGAAAATGTTTGATTTTGTCTTCCGCCGCATCGTGCGCGATCAAATAGTAATTTTCATCCTTGCAGGTCAGCGCCCAGGGACTGACCTGATACCGCTTCCCGCTTTTTCTCGGCACGAGCTTTTTTTCCAGATTCCATTCCAGATACTGAAAAGAAATCTGTTCGTTGTTCTGAATGGCCCTGTGAATATCGTCCACAATATAATAGATGCTCTCGTTAGCCGTTTTGATACGGTTCGCTACATAAACCTGCCTCTGCAGTTTATTCGCATCCCATTTGGAGGCAAGTTTTTCGATCTTGCCGATCAGTTCCCTGGACTTTTTCTGCGTCAGGAACTTGGAAGACTGCACGACCTCCACGAGCAGTTTCAGCTCCGCCAGCTCAAAATCCCGGCCCGCCAGGTAATAGCCGCCATTGACTCTGGATTTCACATGGACAATATCATAGCCGAAATCGGTCAGCTGATTCATATCGTCATAAATACTCTTCCGCTCGGCCCTGATCTCATACTTTGCCAGTTCTTCAATCAGATCTCCCGTGCTTATATAATGTTCTTCATCGGTCTGTTCCGAAAGAATTTTCAGAATATACAACAATTTCAGCTTCTGATTCGTCGATTTCGGCATTTGTACGCTGTCCTTTCATTCAAGTATTTTAAACAGATCATGTAAGTCCTGGATTTCATAGTCGATCGTCAGGCCGGAGCAATCCGTCGTTCCTGCCGGATGATACCAGCAGACCGGGATTCCCGCATTCACACCGCCTTGCATATCACTCGTTATGGAATCTCCCACCAGGAGGCATTCTTCTCTGGAAACCCCTTTCAGCCGTTCAAAGCAGGCGTCAAAATATTCTTTTCTCGGCTTCGGATACCCCATCAGCTCCGAAACAAAAACGCCGTCCACCATGCGGTCGAGTCCGGACAGCTTTATTTTTTTCGCCTGTGTCCGGTTGACGCCGTTTGTCACGATATACTGACGAAAGCCCCGTTCTTTTAACTGCATGATTATTTTATCCGCTTCATCCTGAAAAAAGAAAACATCTCCAAGCGCATCCTGATAGATGTCGTTAAATTCTTCCGGCCGTATCGTCGAAATGCCCATCCGCTGAAACAGCGTGGTAAAGCGCCCCAGCACCACCTCTGTTTTCGTAATCTCTCCACGCTCCATGCGCTTCCAGTATTCATCGTTAATGGCCGCATATACGGCAACCGTCTCGTCTTCCGTTTCCATTCCGAACTGCCGGAAGGTATACCGCAGCGCATAATCCTGCGATCTTGCAAAATCCAGAATCGTCTGATCTAAATCCCAAAGAATCGTTGTAAATTTTCCCATCCCGTCCCCTCTCTGATTTCAGCGATCGAATATAATGGAAAAGGTGTCCATATACATGAACACCCTGTCTTGTCATTATGTACTTCCCTTTATGCCTTTTCTCCGTCCAAAGCCTGCGCTGCCTCACCGCCGGACATGGCAAGTTTCTGGTCTTTGCTCTTGCGCCACTTTGCACCGATAATGCAGGCTGCGATCACAAGCGCAACAATAATAATAAATAACAGCAGATATGAAAAAAAAGAATTCAAAAATAAAATTAAATTGGCCATCTGTTCATCCTTTCCGGTCAACCGCCCAGGCGGCGCCTTCGTATTCCTTCTTTTACTGCCCTTTATTGTATCACTACTTCCGCGATGTCGTCAAGTAGCTTACTGCCATCCGCCGCGGTCGTAGCAAGCATGTCGCACCGCTCGTTTTCCGGATGGCCGTCATGCCCCTTTACCCATTCGAAAATCACTTTATGAGGCTGTTTTGCCCGCAGAAGCCTCTTCCAGAGATCCACGTTCTTTACAGGCTTATTGCCCGCAGTTTTCCAGTTCTTTTTAAGCCATCCGTCAATCCAGTGCTGATTAAAAGCGTCCGTTACATACTTCGAATCGGAAACAAGCCGGACTTCACACGGTTTTGTCAACGCCTCGAGTCCTGCGATGACGGCCATCAGTTCCATGCGGTTATTTGTCGTCTTCTTATACCCCGCAGAATACTCCCGCTCATGCAGCGTCCCTTTGGAATCAACATACTGCAAAATCGTTCCGTAGCCGCCCGGCCCGTCAGGATTTCCCCGTGCCGCGCCATCCGTATATATCGTTACTTTCATGATCTTTTTCCTTTCTTCCCGCATTCTGTACGCGTTTCCCGATTCCCCGCCGAAAATGATCTGCCGGTCAGGGCATTTTTTCATTTGAGAAGCGCATTTCCCATTTCCCGGTCCTCAAAAAGGCCTCCGCCATCGTCTCGGCGTCTTTTACAAGATTTTCCTCATAGCCGAGCACTTTCAGCAGCGCAATGGCATTTCGGGAAACCGCCGGCCCTTTCTGCAAGCGATATGGGAAAAAAATATCTTCATCCGCAATTTCTTCTTCAAAATGATAGTTTTCAAAAATGCCGTCTAACAGTTTCGTCAGTTCCAGATCATGGGTTGCCGCAAAACAGATGGCATTCTTCCCCGCCAGAGCTTTCAGAATCTGTGTAGAAGCCGCGATGCGTTCCACCGTATTTGTTCCCCGCAGCACTTCATCGACAAAGCATAACGCATGTTTTTTATCATTTTCCGCTTCCCGCACCTTTTCCAGAATCCGCCGGATAGACTTGACTTCCACCATATAATAACTGTCTCCGCTTTCCAGATCGTCCTGTAACGACATGGAAGAATAGACATAAAACATGCTTCCCACATAAGAATCCGCCATACAGGTGTGTATCGTCTGCGCCAGAATCGCATTCAGCGCGGCTGCGCGCAGAAAGGTGGATTTCCCTGATGCATTGGAACCGGTGAGCAGAACGCCTTTCCGCACCTCGATATCATTTTTGACAGGGTCATTCAATAGCGGGTGATATAGTTTTCCCATCTTCAGGAATGCTCCCCGCTCTTCTTCCGGTCTGAAAACGGGAACGCAGTATCCGCCGCCCAGACCCGTGCGGTATTCTCCGATCACAACCGCAGTTTCCAGCCCGCCGATCAGCGTAACCATCCGGTCAATTTCCGCCGGATGTTTCTGTAACAGATGCAGCATCTGATTGAACTTAATCAGGTCCAGATAAAAAATCATCCGCAGATAGTCAAAAATAAGATCCAATGGATTCGTACCCGGAACGCCGCCGGACAAAACAATAAACGAATTTCGCCGGAATCCGTCCATCTTTTTACAGCATTCAAGAAGCCCTTCCCGCTCCCGTGCGATTTCCGCAATCGGTTCTTTCCCGATTTCCTGTGCGCTTTCCATTAACCGGATAATATATCGGAAGCTGGTCAGATAAGGCTCTATTTCTTTCTGTTCTTTATAGTAAAACATCATATTACGGCACAGCACTACCAACAGGATACAAAGACCGACTCCGACGGAATAATAAAACATCGACCCGATACCGATAAGCACCAGTGCGACCGCCAGATAATACCGGACGCTGTTCCGCTCTCCGAGGGTATCCAGATAATCCAGATATTCATACAGCGAATATTTCTGCATTCTGCCGAGCTTTGCAAAATGTTTCTGCATTGCTGCCCGTTCTTTTTCATGTTCCATAAAGTACCGGATATGCTGCTCTGAATGCTCCAGTTCTTCTTCCGACTGTAACGGCGTTCGGAGTCTGTAATACAAATATTCGTCCCCCGCCGCACTATGGGAATAATTGATTTTCCGGTATATCGCATCCATGTTCAGATCATACCATGTGATATCGTCGATCTGATGCGCTTCCTTATGTTTCTGATAGTACATGGCGATATGTTCTTCCAGCTCACCGGCTTTATATTCCCGCTGCACGGGCTCTCCGTACCGCTCCGTCAGTCTTTTTTCAAATTTCTTCTGTTCCCGTCTGCTGTCCAGATACCCCTTTACCATAATCAGCACGATAAAAAGAAGCATCACACCCGCAAAAATGAAATATTCCATATCGACAACCCTGCTCCTGCCCTGTTGGCCCGCTTATTATGAAAGACCTGTTTCCCTTTTGATTTCTTCAGCCTTCCTGTAAATACTTTCCATATCGATGAAATCTGCAAATTTTCCGTTTTCATACAGTACTTTTCCGTTAATCATCGTCATTTTCACGTTCTGCTTGCTGCCGCTGTAAACGAGATTTTTCGGAATATTATTGAAAGGCCGCATGTTGGGCTGATTCAGATCGATCAGAATCATATCCGCCAGCTTTCCCTCTGCCAGAACATCGGTATCGGGCAGCCCCATTGCAAGAGAACCGTTTACCGTGGCCATTCTCAGCACTTCCCACGCATTCACCGCGGAAGCATCTTTTTCCTTTATTTTCGCAAGTCCTGTCACGAGAAACATCTCTCGGAACATATCCAGACAATTATTGCTCGCCGGCCCGTCCGTACCGATAGCAACCGTTATTCCATTTCTCAAAAATTCAGAAACAGGCGCTATTCCACTTGCCAGCTTCATATTCGACGCCGGATTGGTAATGGCATACAGTCCTCTTTTCCGGAAGATTTCCATATCCGCTTCCGTCATATGCACACAATGGTAACCGCCTCCGCCATAATCGAACATTCCAAGCGAATCCAGAAAAACAGGCGGCGTCATGCCATAGCGCTCACGACATGATTCCACCTCCGGTTCCGTTTCGGACAGATGCGCATAGACCGGCGCCTGATACTTGTGCGCCAGCGCCGCAATCCGCTCAAGCAGTTCTCTTGAGCAGGTATATTCCGCATGAAAACCGAGCCGGTAGCTTAATAACGGGTGTTTCTTATTCAACGACTGAAACAGCTCTTCCACCATTTCTGCCGACTGGCTGAAATTGTTTACCCCGCCGACCTGAACGCAGCGCATTCCCGTCTCCACACAGGCATCCGCAATCGTTTCCGGCGTCAGATACATGTCAAAAACCGCCGTAATGCCGCTCGTCAGATATTCCAGCACGGCCAGTTTTGTCAAATGGCCGACCATTTCCCCGGTCAGTTTCGCCTCTACCGGAAAAATCTGTTCATTCAGCCAGGATTGCAGCGGCATATCATCCGCATAAGACCGAAGAAGCGTCATGCCGGAATGGGTATGGGCATCTTTAAAGCCCGGCATCAGGAGATTTCCTTCACAGTCGATTTCCCGGTCCCAGACAATGCTCTCAGGCTCCTGTTTCCGGCAAACGGCATCCCTGCCGTCCCCCACATACAGAATCCGTTCGTCCCGGACCCAGACTTCTCCTTCTGTAATTTCCGGATTCTCCATTGTTAAAATACGAGCGTTATATAATCTGATATTCATCGCAAGTCCTTGATTTCCTTTCCTGATTTCTGCGTTTCCAAAACCCGCCCGGTCCCAATGTCCGTATTCTCTTTAAGGCTCCTGCCCGGAAAGATTCGACGGGCCGAATCCTTCCGGAAGCAGTTCGCATAATTTTTTCACCTGATATTCATCTTTCGATTTCGCCACAATGATCTCAAATGTCTGCGGATCACAGAATTCCATCATGACCTGTCTGCATACCCCGCACGGATACGCATACTGCGCGATCTCTTCCCCGGCCGGGCCGCCTGCAACAGCAATCGCGCAAAAATCTTTTTTTCCTTCGCTCACCGCTTTGAAAAAGGCCGTCCGCTCCGCGCAGTTCGTCGGGGAATAGGCGGCGTTTTCAATATTGCATCCCGTATAAACTTGTCCGTCAGCCGTCAGAAGCGCCGCCCCCACCTGATAGCCCGAATAGGGGGCATAGGAAAATTCCCTCGCCTGAAGAGCCTGCACAATCAATTTTTCCACCGTTTTTTTCTCCATATTCTTATGATTCCGAAAGGAGCTTTCCGAACTGCTTCACCGAATCCGTCAGCAGCTTCTCAAATTTCGGCGCTACGGCGTTGGCCGCTTCCTGTACTTCTTCATGGGTCAGCGGCGCGCTGTTCATGCCTGCCGCAAGGTTGCTGACACAGGATACCCCGCAGATCTTCATGCCCATATGATTTGCCGCAATCGCTTCCACAACCGTGCTCATGCCGACTGCGCTGGCGCCAAGCGTCTGTAACATTCTGATCTCGGAAGGCGATTCGAAAGAAGGCCCTGTAAGCTGTGCGTATACGCCTTCAAACAGCTCGATATCGTTCTCTTTCGCCGTATTTTTAATAATTTCCTGTAAATCTTCATCGTATACATGCGTCATATCCGGGAATCTTGTGCCCAGCTCATCAATATTCGGTCCGATCAGCGGATTCGGCGCAAAACAGGAAATATGGTCTTTGATCAGCATCAGGCTGCCCGCATGAAAAGCCGGATTGATGCCGCCGGAAGCATTCGTTAAGAACAGAACTTTTGCGCCCATCATTTTCATCAGACGAGCGGGGAGCACCACATCCGTGATCGGATATCCTTCGTAATAGTGCACTCTGCCCTGCATCAGCACGGCCGCCACATCTCCAATATAACCGAAAATAAATTTTCCCGCATGGCCCGGCACGGTGGAAACCGGAAATCCTTCGATTTCCGAATAGGGAAGTTCTGCCTTCACATCAACGGTTCTTGCAAAATTGCCGAGACCGGAACCGAGAACGACTGCCACATCCGGTTTAAAATCTATCCTGTTTTTATAACACTCGTAACATTTCAATAATTTTTCATATACTGCATTCATATAAATAACCATTCCTTTCTCTCAGCCTGTGAGCTTTGGGCCTCTTGTTTTCCTGTTGTCACTTTTCACTCGCAAACTCGCGCTTTCAGCGCTTCCTGTCCGGTTTCACCGGACGTTTGCTCGTTACCGACGCAGGAAAAACAAATGCCGCTTCGCGTCGCTTGTTTTTCTTTTGCGTCTAGTATATCATCATATGGAAGGATTGGGAATATGGAATCCAAAAAAGAGATATCTTTTCAGATATCCCTTTCCTGCCACCGCTGTAACTGATGCGAAAACGTTCATATGATGATGCACACCATCCCGCCGTTGCTGTCGTTTACGATTTTCTGCATGGTTTCCTGCAATTTTATCTGGCTTTCTTCGTTAATCATGGCAATTTTTCCTGAGATGCCGTCATTCACGAGCTGTTCGATCGTCTTACCGAAAATATTCGTTTCCCAGATGCCTTCGTCGTTCGTTCCGGTATCCGAAATATACTGAATCAGGTCTTTGGCCTGCTGTTCCGTCCCGACAATCGGAGAAATTTCCGTCTCGATGCTGGCCTTAATCATATGAATGCTGGGGCTTTCCGCTTTAATTTTCACGCCAAACTTGTTGCCCTGTCTGATAACTTCCGGTTTCTCAAGAACGATTTCTTCCTTATCCGGCATAACGACGCCATAACCTTTGTAGCGCACGGATTCCATCGCATGCAGCACTTTGGTATACTCTCTCTTCATTCTTGCCATGTCTTTTAAAGTGGACAGCATCTGATATTCGCTCATGATGGGTTCCCCGACCAGGTCGCTTATCATCTCATAATAATAGGAATCATCCAGATCCAGTATGATCTTTACGCTGCCCTCCGACATATTGACGCCGTCCAGCTTGCATTTTTTAATGTATTCGCTTTCCAGCCCGAAATCCGCTTTCGTAATATCCCTGACATTGCTCAGTTCACTCATCAGCTTTTTAATCTGGCATACGATATCCTGTTTCATCTTGTGTTCGAAGGAAAGCATCTCGACCCATTTGGGCATGTAAAATTCGATCATCGTCAACGGAAATTCATACAGAATATTTTCCATAATCCGGTTGATATCTTCCTGTTTGAGCTGTTCGCAGTTGACAGGCATCACGGTAACATTATATTTTTCATGAATTTCATCCGCGATCTGCTTCGTTTCTTCCGCATAAGGCCTTGCCGAATTGAGCAGCACAAGAAACGGTTTGTGGATTTCCTGCAGTTCCCGGATCGTCCGTTCTTCCGCCTCCAGAAAGCTGTTTCGCGCCAGTTCGCCGAAACTGCCGTCACAGGTAATCACAACGCCGATTGTGGAATGATCTTTGATTACCTTTCTCGTTCCGATTTCCGCGGCCCTGGTAAAAGGAATCTCTTCCGCCGACCAGGGCGTTTTTACCATACGTTCCATGTCCTCTTCCATATGGCCGGAGGCGCCGTCCACCATATAACCGACACAGTCTATCAGCCGGACTTTCACATCGATGTCCGTTCCAAGCCTGATCTGAGCGGCTTCTTTCGGGATAAACTTGGGTTCCGTCGTCGTAATCGTCTTCCCGCCGGCGCTCTGCGGAAGTTCATCCTTTGCCCGCTCTTTCTCGTGCTCGTTTTCCATATAAGGGAGCACAAGAAGATCCATGAATCTCTTGATAAAAGTGGATTTGCCGGTTCTCACGGGACCAACAACGCCTATGTAAATTTCTCCCCCCGTCCTGTCCTGTATGTCTTTGTATACCGCATATTCATTTCTGTTATTAATATCCATAAAACAACCCCTTCCGTACTTAGTTACAATGTATGTGAAGGGGTTTTTATTTATGACTCAGTCATTTGAAGTTTTTCAATTATCTTTTGCACCGGTTCCGCTAAAATCACAAACCGTCCGCCAGGCGGTGGAAAATAATGCAGTTTGGCTGCGGCACTTCAATTTCCTTTCCGTTCATGACAAGCAGCCCTTTTTCCAAATCTACATTGAAGAAAGTCATCGTATTCGTCTCATGATTCAATGACACAAGATGTCTGTTATCCGGGAAAAGATTGGCGTCTTTCGGATAATCCCCGCTGACGGGCAGACAGAACAGCTTCGTGAGCATACCGGTCTTTTCATCGATCTTAAAAACGACGGCGCTGTTGTCGCCCGCATTGGAACTTACCAGATATTGAAAATCCACGGAAATATTCAGGGCGCTTGCCGCGGAACCTCCCGCATGGTAATCATTCAATGTCGGAATCGTCTGGATTTTCTCAAATTCCGGATTTCCGTGCACCTCTTTATAAGTATAGACATCGATGTAATTTTTCAGTTCGTGTACAATGTATACAAATTCCCCTGTCCGGGAAAATTTCAGATGCCGCGGCGCGGATTCCTGTTCACTTCTGATCATATCGATCGGACGCAGTTTTCCGCCCGTATGGTCCAGACGATAGACGTTAATATGATCCATCCCGAGATCCGCGGCACACAGATATTTATTGTCCCTCGTCATTTTCACACAGTTGATATGGGGCCTGAAATTCCGTTCCGCAATGCTTCCAAGTCCTTTATGGTAAATCTCTTCCGTAATTTCACCGATGCCGCCGTCTTCCCGCAGCCGCAGCACCGTTATTTTTCCGTCATGATAGCCGCCCACAAACAGGAATTTATCCTCATAATCTGTGGAAAGATAGCATCCTCTCATACCGTTAATACTGCCGTCATTGATCTTCTCCAAATCTCCCGCCGGAAGGATACGATATGCTTCCACGCCGAAATCTGTTATCGAATACAGAAACTTTTTATTGTGGGAAATGCTGATATAAGAAGAATTGGTGATCTCCACCTTCTTTTTCTCCTTCATACGCCCTTTTTCCATATCCACATCGTAAATTCTGATACCGTAATTGTCCTTGTTCCCGGATGTATAACTGGAAACATACGCCACATATTTTTCCTGTCCCATAATCATAACCATGCCTTTCTCTCGGTCTGCGGTATCTGGCAGGCTGCCAGCCGCGCCGGCCGCAGTATTTGCTAAGCTAAATTCTATCATAAATTACGATACTTGTTAAATACTTTTTTTATTTTGAGTTTCCCCATTTTTAAAGCCCTCATGTCGCGCAATCAGCCATTTTAAAGTATTCAAACAGGGTTATCTGT
>ERZ808054.564-NODE-564-length-32275-cov-35.981334_pt1 | contig 32275 bp, 35 predicted proteins | sample MGYA00380201_ERZ808054 | MGnify/ENA primary metagenome ERZ808054 (study PRJEB31490, sample SAMN06133419) | mouse gut metagenome | isolation source: Z5_2 | host: mice | place: China: Chengdu | collected 2015-05 ...
TCGCTGAGGGTCTCTCTCGCTCTGCTTTGTCTCTTATTTCTGCTTTATTGTTTGCCGAGGTTGCGGAGCAGGCCCTACTTTACATGTTCAATAGATTACCAGCAGAAGAAAGATACATTAATATTCATAGAAGGATAGTAAAAATCCTTTGTCTTGGGCTTGATATTTGGGTGACGTAGCCCGTGGAAGCAAATGTTTGGTAATCCAGCCTCTGCCAGGAATTTCTTGAGCTGGCGGTAGGCGCTATCAGGATTTATAGGAGCTTCTGGACGAAGCGGATTGTGGAGGATCCAGGGCGAGAAGGATTTCTGTCGCAATGAGGCCGCAGATCTCACCCCGGCGCAGGCTGGGGGTCAACTCGGTATAGAAGAAATCAAACCAGATTGCATCTTGCCGGATCACGTCCATAAAAACGTCCAACTACTTTTCGGTCAGGATTTTCATGGGCTGGCGAATTATCTTGGACGGGTCTACCTCATCAGCGGGATTGGTGGGGATTAGTCCGTGATCGTTGGTAGCCTTGAGTGCGTGATGAAGGGTGGTGTGGATGCCGTGTACAGTATTGCTGGAGAGACCACGGGTTTGGCCGAGGCAGGGGGCACCCTGCCATTTTGTTTCAAGGCATCATAGAGCTTTCTTAAATCTGAGGCTGTCGCTTGAGTGAGCAACTTTGCCCCGAGGTAGGGCTTCACATGGTTTGTGAGGTCCTTCCGGTAGTGTTCCAGAATGCTGGGGCGGGGAGTGATAGCCATCTCAGAGAGGGTCATCCTACTTTGCTCGGTCAGGTCGATGCCTTGATAGGTGTCTATATTCTGACGGAACTTGTCAGTCAATTCCTTCTTAGTATTGGCATAGATGTAGAGGAAGATAGAACCGCCGTTGGCCTTGTGGCCTATCACGATGCAGTCCTCCCAGCGGCCATTCTCTCGTTTGCGTACCATGCCGTCACCGGATGGTCTGCGCTGCTCCCTCCTCTCGTCAAATGATTCATGGAGCTGGGATTCTGCATCCACCAACTGGAGCAACTGCTTTCGCCGTTGCTTGTCCAGAGTGTGGCTCAGTTTGCAGCGCATGGCTTCGATCTCTTGCTGTTGTTCTGCATAGGCGTTATCCAAGAAAAATTTCTCTTGCAGGGCTTGTATGTAGTCGTATAGTAAAAACGGTATCAGTTATAAGAAGACAGGGATCAGCTTACTTATTACAAGCTGATCCCTGTCTTATTTGTTTGCAGAATATCCGGCGGAGCCTATTCAAATATCGCCTCATCCAGCTCCAGCTGGTGTTCGCAGCGGTTGTCAATATCCGTGCCATTGTTCAGGAACCGGCTGCCGGGGAACTTCAGGGATACATCGTTGGGGACCTGGGCCAGGAGTACGGCGGTGCCGTTGTTCTGGAAGAGATTGTTCACATAACGGCTGTCGGAGGGGCTGCCGCGCGCAGCATCGAAGCAGAACCCCGCCGCGTTGTCCTCAAAGACGCACTCGTCGGCGTTGAGCCAGGCGCTGGTGTGGGCCAGCACGCCGGTCTCCCACCCGGCGATCCGGCAGTCCGTCAGGTGGACCCGGGCGGCGGCGGAGAGGCCTGTGCCCTCGCCGGGGCCGAGGAGATCGAATCCCTCCCACAAAAAGACCCGGCCGCGCTCCGACTCTACATGGATGGGAGCGGTAAAGGTGGTACGGTTCCCCGCTTCGTCTGTGCTGCCTATAAAATTGATCGCCCATCCGGATACGAACAGTTCCTCCGTGTAGGTCACCGGCGGGAGGTGGATGTATACCTCGTCCTCCGGCCCAACCATTTCATCGAGCCGCGCCAGAAGGACTTCCAGGTCGCTGACGGTGTTCAGAGGGGTGTCGTCGGAGGTGAAGTGGTGGGTCATGATGCCCTCCATGGCCTGCGTCTGGTGGAGCCGGATGACGTCGCCGTTCTTCATTTGAATGGAGACGGTCAGCTCAGCCGAATGGATGCCTGTACTGGTGACCATGGAGTTCATATAGAGAATAGCGGCGCTGTTTGGGACATAGTCCGTGTCGCGGACCGCCTCGGAGCAGGTGATCTGGATATCCGGGTCTGCTTCGGAGATATCGCCTCTGATGCTCTCTACCAGCTCCAGAAAGGTATCGGCGGCAAAAGTCTCCGTGCCCGCCAGATTGATGTACAGCAGGATGGGGTAGCGGGATGGCTCATCCAGCGGGGCGCTGCTTTCCCGCACTCGGTCCGCGGGGGTGAAGGGGGTGTTGGCCCAGGCGATGCACAGCTGGTAATCCACTCCCCGGTAACGGTAGATCGCTTCGGTACTGTCGTTATCGTAGACCCTGGGCCGGTCGTGCAGCCAGATCCCCGCGATCAGGACCAGGGCCAGCATCGCCAGCAGGACCCCGGCGCTCTGGAGCGCCCTCCCAGGTATATACCTGGGAGGATGGGGCTGTTTCCGTTGGTTGACGCTTTTGGCGCAGCAGGGGCAGAAAGATGCTTCCTCATGCAGGGAAGCGCCGCAGTGCGGACAGCTTTTGATCAAGACCTCTCCCTCCTGTCAAAGTGCGTCCATGAGATGGACCACATCCTTGTATCGCTTCTCCGGATTCACCTGCGTACAGCGCCCGATGACCCGGCCCAGCCAGCCCTCCGCCAGCATCTGGGAGGGGTGCTGGCCGGTGAGCATCACATTCATCAGCACCCCCAGGGAGTAGATGTCCGTCCGGGTGTCGGACTGGCCCAGTCCGTACTGCTCCCCGTACTGCTCCGGGGCGGCGAAGCCGGTGGTGCCCAGGATCTGGGTGTCGGCCTCGGCCTCCGGCTTGTAGAGGCGGGCGGCGTCAAAATCGATCAGCACCGCTTCGCTTCCCCGCAGGATGACGTTATCCGGCTTGATGTCCCGGTGGACGGCGGCCAGGCCGTGGAGCACCCACAGCGCGCGGCACAGCTGGATGACGATCTTCCGGGTCTCATTGGGAGAAAAAAGGGAGCCTTCCAGCAGGAAGCCAAGGGTATCGCCCTCAATACATTCCTCCAGGACCAGATTGTCCTCCCCCTGGCTGACGGCCTCAAAAATGACCGGCAGATTCCGGCAGGAATAGCTCAGCAGCTTCCGGTATACCTCGCCGTTTCCGGTGAACCGGCGGAGGATGAAATTCTGTCCGGCGGCCCGGTGGCGCATCAGCTGCACGCTGCCCCGGGGGCTTACCTTCAAAGTCCGGACGGTCTCAAATTCTTCGTCCAGTCTCTCCGACAGCCACGTGTACATAGAGGCCGCCTCCCTTCAAAAAATTTTTCTCGATACTATGCAGCCAGCATATTGTTTTCGCATGAAAAATTTTGTAAAATAAGTATATAGTATTTCGGAGGAAAAGTAAAGGGGCGCGAACAATGGAACACAAATCTACCGGCGATCTGCAGCAGGAATTGATGGAGCAGCCCAATCTGAACGCTTACATCCGTGACAATCAGGAAGAGTTCTCCGGCAACAGCATGCTCAGCCTGCTGTCGGAACTGTTTACCAGGAAAAACCTGTCCAAGGCGGAGGCGGCCCGGCAGGCGGGCATCAGCGAGGTGTATCTCCACCAGGTATTTTCCGGGCGGCGCAAGCCATCCCGGGACCGGCTGCTGTGCATCTGCCTGGGGGTGGAGGCAACGCTGGACGAGGTCCAGAAGCTGCTCAAACAGGCGGGGTATGCCCCCCTTTATCCCAGGCGCAAGCGGGAGGCCATCGTCGCCCACGGTATCGTCCACCACACGCCGCTGAGGGAGATCAACGACAAGCTGTTCATCGAAAACGAGAAAACGCTGTTTTGAGGAGGGACCCGCCATGCCAGCCGCGGCCCGGCTGGCGCTCCAGACCGGCATAATATCACGGTAAAAACAGTTGAAAAGGGCGGATACGGCCCCAAAAAGCACAAGGACACAAAATGTACCTTGTGCTTGCTGCCGGAAACGCTATGAGCCGGCCGATGGTATTGATCTGTCCTCTGCCTGGTTATTCAATTTCCAGATTTTGCACGCCATGACGAAGAATGATGTTGATCAGCTCGTTGCGCGAACGGTTTGTTTCCGCCGCGATTTTGTCCAATGCGTCAAGGGTATCTTCTCTGATCCGAACGGTAATGACCTTGTTCCCGTCCTCGCCGCGCCTCTTGATCTTCAAGGGTTCACTTTTCATATTGCCGCACCTCTCAATCTGTAATGAATTATAGCTTGACAAACAGATGCAGAATATAATACGAACAGATATCACAAGTGATATTAATTTATGTTACAGAAGGTTAGAAATGAAATACTGCTCTGAATGCGGAAACGAATTGACGGATGAAGCCGTGATTTGTCCGAAATGTGGGTGCGCTATTGAGAGCGTGAAAAAGAAAAAGGGCTGAAAATCGCCCTCATTATTTTTTAATAACCCGCTGAATGCGGGATAAAGAAAGGACAGATACTTATGGAAATTATTGGGTTGGTGGTTCTTGTTATAATTGCGATCGATTGGCTTGCCGCTGAAGCCATGTATGAGATCGCGGTGATGAAGGGACACCCCCAGAAGAAGTATTTTTGGTGGTGCTTCTTGATGGCGATATTTGGCTATCCGATGGTGATTGCCCTGCCTGACCGGCGCGGCGCACAGGCACAAAGTGTCCCCGGCGCGGACGAACTTCCCGAACTGTAAGGAGGGCAAGGGCAAATGAGCGAGAGATATTCAAAGCTGTTTGCCCTGTCTGAAAATCTGTACTCTGCGGGCGCTCCTGTCGTGATTGCGGCGGGAGCGCTGCAGAAAGATAATCAGACGGGCAAGGTCTTTGCACAGCTTAAAATCCGCAACATTCAAGATAAGGCAATCAAGGCGGCAACGGTGAAAATCACGCCCTTTGACACAGTGGGAAAGCCCCTCGGCGGGACGGTTGACTATCAGTATTTAGACCTGGCGGCGGGGCGTGACACTGATTTTGGGCAGAAAACGCCTGTCATGCTCAAAGAGGCGGCTACGCGTTCTTTTGCGGTTTCCGTGTCGGAGGTCATATTTTCCGACAACAGCATTTGGACAGCCCCTGACGAGGCATGGGAGCCGCTTTCTGCGCCCGTCATGCCGGAAAAGGAATTTACAGACGTTGAACTTGCGAAACAGTACCGGGTAAAATACGGGGCAGATTGTAAGTGCGTTTTCAAAAAGGAAAAAGACCTTTGGCGTTGCGCTTGCGGGGCTGTCAACCACGCAAGCGAAAAGAACTGCCATAGTTGCCAGAGAGAAGCCGCCGCTCTTGCCGCGCTGAATGTGGACGAGTTAAAGGCAGACCGGGACAAGAGACTTGCGGCGGAAAACAAACGCACAAAATTTAAGAATATAGTTTTCGCCGCCATCATAGCCGTTGTTATTTTGGTAATTTCCTCTTTTATCTGGACATCTAATCAAAAGAAAACGCAGGAAGAAAATGCTGAACGATTAGAATATACCAATTCTATCAATGATGCGATTGAAATGTTTGAAACAGGAAATATTGAAGATACAATTTCCGCATTTGAACAGTTGTCAGACTCTGATTATACATCTTTTGATTATTTCAAAGAAAATATGAATGAGTTTACACCATTAAACGGAGATGATTTAGACGAAATAATCATAGGTTCCTGGCAAAGGCTATCAATTTTTATACCATCAGATTCTAATAAAAACTACTTCGATGATGATGTGATTATTTTTAGCGGTGATGGTAGCGTGGAATGTAGATTTACTCCTGGTGGTATTGAAGATACTTATGCTGTGGGGGACTGGAACATAGATGGGAATCTGTTGAATTTCAGAGAAGAAAACGAATATGCTGACTCAGGTTATTTAGTGTCCAGTAACGTGCTAAGGAAAGTCACTGACAGTACATATATTTTTGAGGATAACGACCATTGTATTTTTTTGCTGACAATAAAGTAGGCAACGGGGCGGGAGCAATCCCGCCCCGCGCTGTTTCTGTCAATAGGCTATACCTTTTCCGAAAAGAAGGGGGAAACAGGTTTCCCCGTTTCCCCTCTCGTTCTTTGGCTCAGTCCAGAATTTCCATCAGCCTGCCGCAGCAGACGGGGATGGGCTCTCCGGCCTTGATATGCTCGGTGCGGTTGCAGAGATAGCAGTAGACGTCGGTGTCATAGGGGGCCAGCACGGTGGGCTGGGCCTTGGCCTCCTCGGCGGTAAGGCCCTCGATGTGGAACTTAGCCGACTTGTCCTCCGCCTTCATATAGGTCCCCATGGGCTCCAGCCGCTTGGTGCCGCCGGTGCAGTTGCCCATCTTGATCCAGAGGGCCTCCAGCTCCGCGGCCTCGGAGGCGTGCTCGGGGATGATCTCCACGATGTCCTTATCAATACGAATCTTCATAGCGCAGCACCCCTCCGCGTCTTAGCCGAAGTAACGCTCCAGCAGGCCCTTGAAGGCCTTGCCGTGGCGGGCCTCGTCACGGGCCATCTCGTGGACGGTGTCATGGATGGCGTCCAGACCCAGCTCCTTGGCCAGCTTAGCGATCTCCATCTTGCCGGCGGTGGCGCCGTTCTCGGCCTCGACGCGCATCTCCAGGTTCTTCTTGGTGGAGTCGGTGACGACCTCGCCCAGGAGCTCGGCGAACTTGGCGGCGTGCTCGGCCTCCTCATAGGCGGCCTTCTCCCAGTACAGGCCGATCTCGGGATAGCCCTCGCGATGGGCCACGCGGGCCATGGCCAGATACATGCCCACCTCGGAGCACTCGCCGTTGAAGTTGGCGCGCAGGCCGTCGATGATCCGCTCGTCAACGCCCTTGGCCACGCCGACCACGTGCTCGGCAGCCCAGCTCATCTCGCCCTTCTGCTCGGTGAACTTCGCGCCGGGGACGCCGCACTGGGGGCACTTCTCGGGGGGAACGTCACCCTCATGAACATAACCGCAAACAGGGCAAACCCACTTCTTCATAGTAAAAATCTCCTTTTCAAATAAAAATCCTGAATAAATTTTATAGACGCCTCACCGGCGTAGCTAACAAAGCCTGTCCGCCTCCCGGCGGCAGTCGGGGCAGAGTCCCCGGTACATCACGGCGCAGGCCTCGACGAGGAAGCCGCCGTCCTCTCCGGGGGGACCGATCTCCGGCTGAGGGAGGTCCGCCATCGCGCCGCACCTCCGGCACCGGATATGGCTGTGGGCACGGACCTCGCCGTCATAGCGGCTGTCGTCCCCCGCCAGGTCCAAACGCAGGATCTTTCCCTCCTCAGCCATCCGGGAGAGCACCCGGTAGACCGTAGACCGGCTGATGGTGGGATGGTCCCGATGCACGTGGTCATATACCAGGGCGGCGGTAGGGTGGCAGCGCAGGCCGCAGAGCGTCTGGTATATGATCTCCTTCTGGATGGTGTTTCTGTCCGCCATCGGTCTCGCTCCTTAATGGGATTAAATCCTAAAAGGGACTATACTACAAGGCGGATGATTTGTCAAATGAATTTTTTGTGAACGGAGGAGTTTCTTTGCCGCGCTCCGCGCGGCAGGGGGAGCTGTTTCTATCTTGTAAAATCTTCCCCAATGTGCTATACTTCCACTGTTCTGATAAAGGAGGCCGCAAAAATGGAGCCTGTCTATTATACCATTAACACCATCAACGGCGACTACGCCTACATGACCAGCGACAGCGGCGTGGAAAACCAGGTCGCAATGTTCCTCCTGCCCGGCGGCGCCGACGTGGGCAGCCGCCTCCTGTGGGAGAATTTCGAGTGGACCCTGGTACAGGAATAGAGAAATTTTTCATGGAAGCCGCACAACACTTCTCCGGTTTCAAGCGTTTATATAAGCGAATAGCAAAAAAGGAGAGCAGCGGATATGAAAACTGCTTTTGACCAGAACCTGTGCCTTGCCTGGCTGAAAAAGGGCCGTCTGCGCCCGGCAATGGAGTACCTTGCCCGGTTTCCCGAACAGGCGGAGCTGTACCGGCAATATATCTCCCTGTATCAGCAGGAACAGTACCTTTCCTATGACGTGGACAGCCGGCTCCAGGACATCCTTCTGGCCTATCAAAAATATTACCGGGACGCCTTTTATCTGGAGCAGAGCCCGGAGGAGGCCGCCGAAGGCCTGCGGGCCCGGCTGGCCGGGCTGCTGGGGGATGGCGCGGCTTCGCTGGATGAACTGGAGGAACTGGCGGCGGAGGCCTTCCGCGCCGGGGGATTTCATTTTCTGGGCGGCAGGACCGGCGGCTGTTACGGCCCCTATATCTGGCGGACCGAGGAGCTGCGGCGGTACGAAGTGGAGCTGCCGGAGGGCGTGCAGGAGTATGCCGTGAAGCTGCTGGGCGGCTTTGTCATGGAAAGCTGGCTGAGCTATCTGACCTTCGGCCTGTCCGGCACCGGCGGCTGGTCCAACGGCGACGGGCTGATTCATTGCGTGAAGCGCCATTACGACCTGGAATCGGAGAGCTTCCGGGTATCCCTCCTCAAGCATGAGGCCCAGCACGCATCGGACCAGGGCAGATACCCGGGAATGTCCTCTGCGGACCTGGAATACCGGGCCAAGCTGGTGGAACTCATCTACTCCGAGGAGCGGCAGCTTTTAGGCCGGTTCCTTCAGGAGGCGGATGCCGCAAACCCCAGCAGCGGTCACGGCCTGGCGGCGGAGCGCATCGTCCGCGGCTTTGCCCGGCAGCAGGATGGAGACGGACTGGCCGCCCTCCCTATTGAGACGGTCCGGGCCGCAGCTCTGGAGCTGTTCCGGGAGAGTTCCCGGGAGATGGCGGAGAAATACCGCTGAGGGTCACTCTTCCCCGTTGAAAAACGCCGCGATGCTCCGTACCCCTGCCACAGCCTGCGGGTCCCGGACGGCGGGACAGTGGTTGGTATCGTGGGAACAGACCAGCGGATGGATATCCCGGCAGCCCATGGAGCGCAGCAGCATACGGGCGGTCTCCTCCGCCCGGTCGGGAGCGCCGTCGCCGCCCCCTGCCAGCAGGACCGCGCCCTTCTTGGCCCTCGCAATGGGCTTTTCCTGCCGGAAGTGTCTGGCGCAGTAGTAGGTCTGCAATCTGCTGCCCACGTCCAGGAGCCTGCCGGTCAGCTCCGAGAAGTAGATGGGGGACGCGATGAGGATGTTGTCGCACGCCTGGATATAGGCGTAGACCTCCTGCATTTCGTCCTGGATGGCGCAGCCTTTGCGAGTCCAGCAGGACCGGCAGTCCACACAGGGGGAGATGTCCGCCCGGTAGGCGTCCACCTGCCGGTATTCCCCGGCCAGGTCCTCCTTCAGGAGGCCGAGAAGTCCGGCGGTATCGCCCTTGGGCCGGGGGGAGCCGTTGAAGATCAGGGTTTTCATAGCGGGTCCTCCTGTTGCTTTCGTAGAGATAGTGTAACAAAAAATATCGTTCGCGTCCATATTTTTTCGCAGAGGAAGGAGCATATATGCTGGAACAAATCATTTCCATCGTCCGCGAGGCGGGAGAGATCGTCCTCTCCGCCCACGACGTCTGGTCCCAGACCCACGAAAAAAGCTCCGCCGCCGATCTGGTGACGGAGTACGATCTGGCGGTGGAGCGCTTTTTGAAGGAGAAGCTGCCCCCCCTGGTTCCCGGGTCCCTCTTCTTCGGCGAGGAGGAGAAGGAGAACGCCAGCCCGCTGACGGGCTGGGTGTTCATCGTGGACCCCATCGACGGCACCACCAACTTCGTCCGTGGCCTGAAGCACAGCGCCATCTCCGTGGCCCTGGCCCATGACGGCGCAATGGAGTACGGCGTGGTCTACGACCCCTACAAGGACGAGATATTCTCCGCCAAGCGGGACGGCGGGGCCTTCCTCAACGGGCGGCCCGTCCGCGTCAGCGAGCGTCCCCTGGACCAGGGAGTCTTCGGCATGGGCACCGCCATCTATGACCGCCAGTTCATCGCGCCCACCATGCGCTTGACAGAGCAGCTTTTCCGGCGCAGCTGCGACTTCCGCCGTCTGGGGGCGGCGGCCCTGGACCTGTGCGGCGTGGCCTGCGGGCGGCTGGACCTGTTTTTTGAATACAGCCTCTCTCCCTGGGACCACGCGGCGGGAGGGCTCATCCTCATCGAGGCGGGGGGCGTCCTCTCCACACTGGAGGGCAGACCCATGGACTACACCCGGCGGTGCAGCGTATGGGCCAGCAACCGGGTGAACGGGGACATCCTCCGGGAGCTGGAGGTATAAGGCCCATGCTGTATCTCCTTGCCATCGCCCTGTGCATCGGGGCGGACCAGGCGGTCAAATACTACGTGGTGACCCATCTGGAGCTCTACGAGAGCGCCCCCCTGCTGCCGGGGGTGGTGGAGCTTTTCCACATCCGGAACACCGGCGGCGGCTTTTCCATCCTGGCCGGCCATACCTGGGTCCTGACGGTGCTGACGGCGGTGCTGATGGTTGGCATCGCCTGGGCGCTGGTAAAAAAATACTTTCCCCACCCCATGGCCATGTGGACCCTGACGGCGATCCTGGGAGGCGGGCTGGGGAACCTCATCGACCGGGTGCGGCTGGGGTACGTGGTGGACATGTTCAACTTCCAGTTCATAAGCTACCCGGTGTTCAACGTGGCGGACATCCTGGTGGTGTGCGGAACCATCGGCTTCGCCGCCTACTATCTGCTGCTCCACGACAAACTGAAGGAAAAGACGCCCACGGAGGAGACGGACGATGGAACCGGTACGCCTGACAGTCCCCAGTGAGGGCGGAGGCGTCCGTCTAGACAGCTTTCTGGCCGCGTCCCTGCCGGAGCTGACCCGGTCCGCTGCCGCCCGGCTCATCGAGACAGGACGGGTGACGGTAGATGGCGGGACCGCCTCCAAGAGCGCCCGGCTCTCCGGCGGGGAGGCGGTGGAGGTCGCCCTCCCGGAGCCGGAGGCCGTCGAGGCCCTGCCCCAGGACATCCCCCTGGACGTTGCCTATGAGGACGGGGACGTGATCGTGGTCAACAAACCGGCGGGGCTGGTGGTCCATCCGGCCCCGGGACACCCGGACGGCACCCTGGTCAACGCCCTGCTGTACCACTGCGGGGACAGCCTCAGCGGCGTAGGGGGCGCCCTGCGTCCGGGGATCGTCCACCGCATCGACCGGGACACCAGCGGCCTCATCATCGCCGCCAAGAACGACGCCGCCCACCAGTCCCTTTCCGCCCAGCTCCAGGACCATACCCTGGCCCGGACCTACGAGTGCATCGTAACAGGGAGCCTCCGGGAGGAAGCGGGCATCGTGGACGCTCCCATCGGGCGGCACCACACGGACCGGAAAAAGATGGCCGTTACGGACCGGGGCGGGAAGCGGGCCGTCACCCGCTGGGAGGTGCTGGAGCGCTTCCCGGGATACACCTACGTCCGCTGCCGTCTGGAGACCGGGAGGACCCACCAGATACGGGTCCACATGGCCCATATCGGCCACCCCATCTACGGAGACACGGTGTACGGCGCAAAAAAGCCCGTGCCGGGGCTGACGGGACAGTGCCTGCACGCGGTGGGACTGCGGTTTGTGCATCCCCGCACCGGGGAGCCGGTGGAGGTGAGCTGCCCGCTGGACGGGGAGTTTGCCGCTGTGCTGGAAAAACTGCGGCGGAAGCCGTAAACAGGATACGACCAACGGGCCGCCGGTGCATACCGGCGGCCCGCTCCGTTATTCCGCAGCTTCCTTCTTCTGATAATACTGCGCCTGGGCGTCCCACAGGGTCTGGTACTTCCCGCCAGAGGCGGCCAGCAGATCGTCGTGCTTCCCCTGCTGGACCACCTGACCGTGGTCGAAGACCGCGATCTCGTCGCAGAACCGGCAGGAGGACAGCCGGTGGGAGATATAGATGGCGGTCTTGTCCTCCACGATGTCGTTGAACCGGGTGTAGACCTCTGCCTCGGCCTCCGGGTCCAGAGCGGCGGTGGGCTCGTCAAGGACGATGAAGGGCGCGTCCCGGTACAGCACCCGGGCCAGGGCGATCTTCTGGGCCTCGCCGCCGGAGATCTCCACGCCGTCCTCCTCAAACTCCCGGTACAGGCAGGTGTCCAGCCCCTTGGGCATCTCCGTCAGCCGCTGGCCGAAGCCCGCACGCTCCAGACACTCCGCCGCCCGTTCCCGGTCGTACTCGATGGACGCCGCCACGTTCTGCCCCAGGGGCTGGGCCAGAAGCTTGAAGTCCTGGAACACCACGGAGAACAGCTCCAGATAGTTGTCGTACCGGTACTTCCGGATGTCGATGCCGTTGAGCAGGATCTCCCCCTCGGTAGGATCGTAGAGACGGCAGAGGAGTTTGATAAACGTGGTCTTGCCGGAGCCGTTCTCCCCCACTACTGCCAGACGCTCCCCCACGTCGAACTTCATGGACACATGCCGCAGGGCCCAGGTATCCGTGCCGGGGTACTTGAAGGACACGTCCCGGAACTTGATCTCGTACTTCCGGTCGGAGCGCTTCTCGGTGGTGAGGCTGCCCTGGTACATGTTGTTGGGGATGTCCAGAAAGTCGTAGGTGAACTTGAGGTATTCCGCGTTGGCACGCAGGTTACCCACGATCTCCAGCAGGCGGGTGAACCCCTGGGCCAGACCCGCCAGAGCGCCCACGTACTGGGTGACGGACCCCACCCCGAAGGCCCCGCCCAGGGCCTTCAATCCGGTGAAGAGGTAGATGACCCCCATGAACGCCTGGGACACCGCGCCCGAGGCGGCGGCGCAGGCCCCCATGGGCCCCCGGGCCCACCTGGCGATGGAGGAGGCGGGTCCAAAGGAACTCTCGCCCTGCATCTCCGCATTTGCGGCGTTTTCCAGAAATTGATCCTGGGCGTAGGTGCGGATGTCCGTTCCCCGGTGGCGCTCCGCCATGGCGATGAAGTAGAAGAAGGAAAAGCCCCGGTTCCCCGCCGTGCCGTCGTATCTGTTCCAGTAGGAGTATGAGTGGTTTGACAGCGCGCCGGAGACCAGCACCGACCCCACCAGCAGCGCCAGCATCCCCGCCAGGCACCCGGGGTGATTCAGCCAGGCCAGGGGGCTTCCTTCCGGCACCGGCAGAGTGAACAGGCTCACCGACAGAGCCACCGCCCCCAGGATGCGGAACACCGCCCCTACAGCGTCGGAGAAGATCATATACAGCTTGTTCAACCCCCAGCCGTTCCACTGACGGACCTGCTGGATCTGGGTGAACAGGGCCTGATTTTTGGGGTCGTCCACGTCGCAGAAGTCCATGCTCAGCAGCTTGTCGAAGAAGATGCGGTTCCAGGTGGGCCACTGGTGGGCCCGCCGCATGGTCTCGTCCCAGCGCCTGGCCGCCGAGCGCAGCACGCCCACCGCCGCCGTGGAGGCCAGCAGGAGCGCCAGCATGGTCCACACCTGCTTCGCCTCCCCGCCCCTGGCGATAGCGTTCACCAGCCGGGCGGTGAAGTACAGGGGCAGGAAGGGGGAAAGGGCCTCCACCGCCCGCTGCACCGCCGCCGCGATCAAAATCTCCGGCTCGGCCTTCCACCAGATGGCGAAGCCCCGGCGGCTGTAGGCCATGACTGTTTTGAAGGGCAGACGCTCATTTTTCTGCTTATTCATCCTCCATCGCCCCTTCCTTGTAATATTTGCTCTGGATGTCGAAGAGATAGGCGTACCGCCCTCCCGCCGCCAGCAGCTCCTCGTGGGTGCCCTCCTCGGCGATGCCGCCGTTCTCAATGAGCAGCACCCGGTCACAGAAGCGGGTGGAGGCCAGCCGGTGGGAGATATACACGCTGGTGCAGTTTCCCGTCAGATCGTTGTACTTCTGATACAGGTCGCTCTCGGCAATGGGGTCCAGGGCGGCGGTGGGTTCGTCCAGCACCACCACCGGCGCGTCCTTGTAGAGGGCCCGGGCCAGCATCAGCCGCTGCAGCTGTCCGCCGGAGAGGTCCACGCCGTCCAGATAGACCTCCCGGCCCAGATGGGTGTCCTCCCCCTGGGGCAGCTCCCGGACCTTGTCCGCGATGCCCGCCCGCTCCAGACAATCCCACATTTTGGGACGATCTACATTTTCCCCAGTGGTCTGGGCCACGTTCTCCGCCATCGTTCCCGCCAGGATGGAAAACTGCTGGAACACGGCGGCGAAGTGCCTGTAGTAGTCCCGGCGGTCATACTGCCGGATGTCCTCGCCGTCCAGCAGGACTTGGCCCTCCGTGGGGTCGTACAGGCCGCAGAGGAGCTTGATAAGGGTGGTCTTTCCCGCGCCGTTGCGGCCCACCACCGCCAGCTTCTCACCGGGATGGAGCGTCAGGTTGACATGGGACAGCGTGTCGTGGTCCGCGCTGGGGTAGCGGAAGCTCACGTCCCGCAGCTCCAGGGTATACAGATGGTCCTTCTTCACGGACAGAGGCTTGCCGTCCCCGAAGCGGAACAGTTCCGGCTCCTCCATGAACTCCCGCAGGGCGGCCAGGTCCAGACTCTCCCGGTGGAGGGCCCCCAGTCCGGAGAAGATGCCCGTCACCCACTGGGTGAAGCCGCTGACCGCTGTGAAGTATAGCACGAACGCTGCCGCCGTCAGTTCTCCCCGCAGGGCCATGGCGATGAGCAGGCCGTAGGCCGCGCCGTTTCGCAAAAACGCCAGCGCCACGTCCAGCAGGTCCGCCCACATGTCCTGACGGTAGGCCTTGACGTAGAAGTCCTGCATCAGCCGGGTGTACTTTTCGTACAGTTCCGTCAGCCAGGGGCCGATGCCGAAGATGCGAATGTCCTTGGCCAGCTTCATGTCCTTGCTGCGATTGACCACGTAGTCCGCCTTGTGCATCAGCGCGGCCTCCTCCTCCCGGTGGCGGTAGCGCCAGGCCCGGATATGCTCCCCCGCGAAGTAGCTCGCGGCGGACAGGGCGATGCACAGCGCCGCCACCCACGGCCCCACCTGGGCCAGCAGCAGCAGGTAGATGACGAAGCAGATGACGTTGGTCAGCAGCTCCGCCAGAGTGGTCCAGATGTGTTCTCCGGCGTCGCTGTTGCTGTCCAGGCAGCGGCTTGCCTTGCTCGCCCGCTTCACATAGTCCGGGTCCTCGATATGGGGGTAGGAGGTCCGGCAGAAGGTCATGTGCAGGTCCAGACACAGCCCGGTGCGGACCCGGACACGTCCAAACAAGGAATTGGCGTCCAGATAGGACCGCAGGGCCCGGACCGCCGTCATGCCCAGGGTGAACCAGAGGATCATCCGGACAAATTCTCCGGGGTTCACGCTCCGCCCCACCGCCTCCAGGATGGCGGGCACCACGAACAGCTCCAGCAGGCTGGCCGCCACGCCGCAGAGGATGATGCCCAGGACAATGACCAGCACGCTCTTGCAGTCCCGCCACGCCCGGGAGATCATGAAGGCGCAGTTTTGAAAAATGTTGTAGGTTTTCCGCTTGGTTTTTTTCATTGTTCCTCACCTCGAGAGAGAGCATAGCACATCGTCCCCCGTCTGTGTGGATCGGGGGACGAATCGTCGTTTCCGGGGGACGAATTGCAGGGAGCGCGCCCCCTCACCCCACAGGAAGAAGTATCTCCGTAGTAAACGCCCCCTCCTCGCTGTTGCGGGTGAGATATCCCCCCAGCCGCTCGATAATGGCGTCCATCCGCACCAGCCCGAAGCCGTGGTCCTCCCCCTTGGTGGAGCGGAAGAGCCCGCCGGTCTTCTGCCGCTTCCCGGCGGCGGTGAAGTTGGTGCAGGAGATATACAGCTGGGTCCCCTTCATGTCCATATACACCCGGATGAGCCGTTCCTCCTCCGGCAGGGTCAGACTGGCCTCGATGGCGTTGTCGAAGAGGTTGCCCAGAATGACACACAGGTCCAGCTCGGAGATGTTCAGCTTCACCGGCACGCTGGCGTCCGCCCGGACGGGGATGCCCTTGGACCGGGCCAGGGAGATCTTGCTGTTGAGGATGGCGTCCGCCATGGGGTTGCCGGTCTTCACCGCCGTATCCACGGTGGCGAGGTCCGTCTCCAAGGTGTCCAGATAGGCCCGGACGGCCTCCCAGTCGTTTTCGGCGGCGTGGGCCTTCATGGCCTGGATGTGGCTGCGGTAGTCGTGCCGCCAGCCCCGCATCTGCCGGTACATGTTCTCCACCTCGGCATAGTGGATCTCAATCAGCTCCCGCTGGTAGGCGGCAATGCGCCTGTCCACCAGCTTATCAAAGAATTTCATAGACGTTACCTCAGATCTGACGGATGATGGCCTGATTCAGCTTCTCGTACTGCCCCCGTGGCAGGGGGATGCGCTCGCCGGTAGTCAGCTCCGCCTCCGCGCGCGTCACCCGGCGGATGCAGGTCAGATTCACGATGCAGGACCGCCCCGCCCGGAAGAACCTTCGGTCCAGCGCCGCCTCGAACTCCGCCAGAGGCCGCTTGAGGGTGTAGTCCCGCCCGGCGTGGACGGTGACATAATTTTGCTGCACGTCCAGGTACCTGATTTCCGGCAGAGGCACCCGCACCGTCTCTCCGGGAAGCTCCAGGGTCAGAAAGGGCTCGTTCCGGGCCAGGCGGCTGACGGCCCGGGTGAGGACCTGATCGAATTTCTCTCCGTTTACCGGCTTCATCAGGTAGTGGAGGGCGGAGACCTCATAGCCCTGGGCGATGTAGTCGGAGTATCCGGTGATGAAGACGATCTGCACCGCCTCGTTGTCCCGCCGGACGGTCTTCGCCAGCTCCACGCCGTCCATGCCGGTCATCTCGATGTCCAGCAGGAGGATGTCGAAATCCTTTTTCTCCTGATAGCGGAACAGGAAGGCCTCGGCGGAGGGAAAGACCTCCAGCTCCACCTCGGCCCCCGTCCGCCGCGCCCACTGTGCGGCCAGAGAGGCCACCAGCCGCGCGTCCTCCGGCCGGTCGTCGCAGACGGCGAAATGATAGATATTCATCAAGCTCCCTCCTTCTCAGCCAAACCAACGGAGATCATGGATACCGCGTTCCGCTCCACGCCGTTGAGGATGAATCCCGCCAGGTCGCAGGCGTAGACAGGCCCGGCGGTCCGTATGCCTTCCTCTCTCACGTACCGGGACAGGGCCTCGTAGCCCTCGGAGATGTCCCACCGGCCCCGGCAGCAGAGGTAGAGGTAGTTCCCGGCGGGCTTCTCCCGGTAGTAGGGACAGTCCGCCGCTTCCTTGATGCGGGTGTAGAGGTACCGGACGCCGGACTGCTCCGTGTCCGGGGAGTGGATGGCTCCCAGCTGATAGTCCGGCTGGAGCCCATACCGGCCGCACAGCTCCCGGCACCGCTCCAGGACGGCGATCAGCACATCGTCCCCAGCCTCCGGGGAGGGCTCTATCCGTCCAAGCTCCTCCGCCGGGAGGGCCAGCAGATGCTCCCGCGGGAACCAGGCCCGCCGGGGCTCCAGATCCGGGGCCCCGCCCAGCTCCAGATTGCGGATCATGCCCGACAGGACGAAGTCCATCTGCGCCAGCCTGCGCCGCTCCTCCTCCAGCGCTTCCCGCTGGGCCCGGAGGAGGTCCAGGGTCTCCCCGGCGTCCTGCCGCCCCAGACAGCGGCGGATCTCCGCCAGAGGCGTGCCGGTCTGCCGGAAGATGGCGATAGCGTAAAAATCATAGAACTGTTCCGCGTCGTAATAAAAATACCCGTTCTCCCCCCGGTGGGCCGGGAGCAGGAGGCCAAGGTCCTTGTAGTGCCGCAGGGTCTCCTTGGTGGCGCCGCACAGGGCGGCGAAGGCGCCGGAGGTCATCCATCCCCGATGTTCCATAAAATTTTCTCTCCAAAAAGCAAAATTCCTCTTGACTGCGTGGCAGCCACACGGTTTATGATACCCCATGTCGAGCCGGATGGCAACCCCGATATAGATAAAATGACAGAAAACAAGGAGAGACCGACATGGAAAATCAACTGGATTCCTACCATCTTCCGGTAACGGGCCGGAACATTCTGCGCTTTGCCTTCCCGACCATCGTGATGACGGTGTTCAACACCTTCTATACCATGGTGGACGGACTGTTCGTATCCAACCTCATCGGCACCTCGGCCCTGTCGGCCATCAACCTCACCGCCCCGGCCATCGGACTGATCACGGCGGTTTCCGGGATGCTGGCCACCGGAGGCAGCGCCGTGGTGATGAAGAAAATGGGGGAGCGCCGGGAGCAGGAGGCCCGGCAGGACTTTACCCTGCTGATCCTGACCAACGCCGTGGTGGGCGCGGTCATGATGGTCCTGGGATATGCCCTGATGGACCGCCTGCTGGGAACCATGGGGCTGTCTCAGGAGGTGTTCGGCTACTGCCGCACCTACCTCCGGGGCTACCTAATCTTCACCGTCCCCATCCTGCTCATGTACAATTTTTCCCTTTACCTGATCGCCGCCGACAAGTCCCGTCTATCCCTCATCTGCACCGTGGCGGGCGGCGTGACCAATATCATATTGGACTATGTGTTCATCGCCCTGCTGGATATGGGCATCTTGGGAGCGGCCATCGCCACGGGGCTGGGGTATTCCATCACTGCGGCGGCGGGCTTTCTGGTGTTCTGCCAAAAGGACAGCCTGCTTCATTTCCAGAAGCCGGTCTTTCGGGGGAGCGTGCTGTTTCACGCCTCCACCAACGGGCTTTCGGAGCTGGCGACGTCTCTGGTGTCCGGCATCACCACCCTGCTGTTCAATCTGGCAATGCTCCGGTATGTAGGGGAGGACGGCGTAGCCGCCATCACCATCATCATGTATGTGCTGATGTTCGTCAGCGCCCTGTTTATTGGCTACTCCTACGGCGTAGCGCCCATGATAAGCTATTTCCACGGAGAGGGGAACCATGAGAAGCTGAAAAAGCTGATAAGGTTCAGCGCGCGGTTTATCGCGGGAGCATCCGCCCTCTGCGTGGCAGCCTCCATTGCGGCCTCCGGTCCGCTGGTGGGTATTTTTACCCGCCCAGGGACTTCCGTTTATGATCTGGCGGTGACGGGCAACCGGCTGTGTTCTTTTGCGCTGCTGTTCGTGGGATTGAATGTGTTCGCCAGCGGGATGTTTACGGCGCTGTCCAACGGGGTGATGTCTGCCGTGCTGGCGTTCTCCCGGTCGTTCGTATTCACGGTGGCAAGTATTCAGATTTTGCCTGTTCTGCTGGGAGGCGTCACCGGAGTATGGCTGGCTACGCCAGCGGCGGAGTTGTTGGCGGTGATTATGGCGGCGGGAATGGTGGTAAGATACCGGAAGCGGTATGGCTATTAAGGTGCATCTCAGGCGGCCCCTGCGGGGCCGCCTCCGCTTTTATCTATTATCTAGATTCGCCCTGCCGGGCGGGGGCGTACTTTTCGTGTGAACGAAAAGTACCAAAAGGTCACTCAAGGAACTACGTTCCTTGAGAATCCTCCTTCATTACGGGGGAGTTTAGTTACGCTACGACCTTTAGACTGGCTGGTCTGCTGTCAGTGCTATGGGCCGATGCCGGTGCTTACTTCTGCGCACAGCTCTAACGATGGTACTGGTTGCCTCGCGGCACTCGGCACGAGGGTCTGGTATTTAGGGTGCTAATTTGCAAAATGTACCGTTAGACCATGTGCCCCTTGCAGGCAGTACCCCTTTGAAAGGCCGGCAGGCGGACTTCTACACGTACCAGAGCGGCAGAAGAAGAACCGCCAATTCGGAGGCTTCGCCTAACCAGGCAAACCGCCGCACTGCCCTTTCCTCCCCCGCCGAGGTGGCCGCCCAGGGGCGGCCCCGAGAAAGGAGTCCAGAACCATTGGTTCTGGCGCGTTTTTGGTTACTTTTGCCGCGTGGCAAAAGTAACCGCAGGGTCCGGGGCCGCGCAGGCCCCGGGCTATCGAATAGAAACAACTCCCCTGCCGCCCGAAGGGCGGCAAAGAACTGCCGTTTATGAACGGTGTGTAAATTCGAAAAAAGCCCCCTTGACATGTGACAACCTGTCATGTATGATAAGCGGCAGTCTGTCATAAGGAGGCGCGCCGTGCCTACAAGTACCTTTTTCAACCTCCCGCCCCCCAAGCGGGAGAAGCTGCTCCACGCCGCCATCGTGGAATTCGCCCGCCGCCCCTACGGGGAGGTATCCATCAACCGGATCATCCAGGGGGCGGAAATCCCGCGGGGCAGCTTTTACCAATATTTTGCGGATAAAACGGACCTCTTCCGCTATGTGCTGCGGGGCTACGACAACATGCTGGAGACCGCCATTATGAAAAGTCTGGAGGCCTGCGGCGGACGGCCCCTGGATATCCCTCTGGCCCTCTACGACCTTGTACTGGACTACATCCGGGAGAACTGGGCGCAGTTTGAGCTGTTCATGGGCATCCTGCAAAAAAACATGGGCATGGACGCGGGACAGCTCCTGTCCCTGCCGGAAATGGTCCTGAAGGTCATCAGCCAGGCCGACTGGCGGGGTCTGGAGCATCTGGAAAGCGATGAGCGGCTGGCGGTCATGGACCTGCTCTTTTCCGCCGCGGGCCACGCCCTCATGGCCGTCTTCTGCGAAAAATTATCCAGCGAGGAGAGCCGCCGGAGGCTGGCAATCAAGACCGCCGTCATTCAGCGCGGCGCAAGACATAAGGAGGAACCTTCATGCTGAAATTAGACAACATCGTCAAGGTGTACGAGACCGGCGGCGAGAACGTCACCGCCCTGCGGGGGGTGTCCCTCAGCTTCCGGGAAAATGAATTTGTCGCCATCCTGGGCCACTCCGGCTGCGGCAAGACCACCCTGCTGAACATTGTAGGCGGTCTGGACCAGTACACCAGCGGCGACCTCATCATTAATGGCCGTTCTACCAGAGAATTCCGGGACGGCGACTGGGACGCCTACCGCAATCACTCCATCGGCTTCGTCTTCCAGAGCTACAACCTCATCCCCCACCAGAGCGTCCTTGCCAACGTGGAGCTGGCCCTGACCCTTTCCGGCGTGGGCAAAGGGGAGCGCCGCCGCCGGGCGGAGGAGGCTCTGAAAAAGGTGGGGCTGGGGGACCAGATCAAAAAGCGTCCCAACCAGCTCTCCGGGGGCCAGATGCAGCGGGTGGCCATCGCACGGGCCCTGGTAAACGACCCGGACATTCTGCTGGCCGACGAGCCCACCGGGGCACTGGACAGCGAGACCAGCGTGCAGGTCATGGACCTGCTGGCGGAGATTGCCCGGGAGAAGCTGGTCATCATGGTCACCCACAACCCGGAGCTGGCGGAAAAGTACGCCAACCGGACCATCCGCCTGCTGGACGGTCGGGTGGTGGACGACTCCGCTCCCTATGACGGCGTGCAGGAGAAGCCCCCACAGACGGAAAAGCGGCAGAAAAAGCCCTCCATGAGCTTCCCCACCGCCTTCTCCCTGTCCCTGAACAACCTCATGACCAAGAAGGGCCGGACCCTGCTGACCAGCTTCGCCGGGTCCATCGGCATCATTGGCATCGCCCTGATCCTGGCCCTGTCCTCCGGCATCAACCGTTACATCGAACAGGTCCAGGAGGAGACCCTGTCCAGCTACCCCATCACCATCATGGCGGAGAGCACCGACATGACGGACCTGATGACCTCCCTCATGGGGGCCCACCGGGGCGACGGCGGCGAGGACCACGACCGGGAGCGGGTCTACTCCTCCACGGTGATGTACGACATGCTCAACTCCATGGTGCAGGCGGAGGTCCAGACCAACAACCTGAAGGACTTCAAAAAATACCTGGACCAGGGCGGCGGCGGGATATCCGATCTGGCCACCATCCAGTACAGCTATGACTTCGGCTTTGACATCTATACCCAGGACGAGGACGGTAAGATCGTCAAGAGCGACGTCATGACCCTGATGCAGGACGCCATGAGCGCCATGTACGGCGGGGATTACTCCTCCTATTTCGCCACCATGGGCGGCATGTACGAGCGGATGGACGTCTGGGAGGAGCTGCTGCCCGGCGAGGAGGGCGAGGCCGTGGGCCAGCAGGTGCGGAGCCAGTACGACCTCCTCTACGGCAAGTGGCCGGAGAACTATGACGAGGTGATCCTCTTTGTGGACGGGAACAACGAGATCAGCGATTTGATGCTCTACGCCCTGGGCCTCATGTCCTCGGACCACATGACCGACAGCCTCAGCGCCGCCATGGACGGCGAGGCCCTAGAGGCGGAGGTGCGCAGCTGGAGCTATGAGGAGTTGTGCGCCATGGACTTCAAGCTTCTGCTGCCCTCGGAGAAGTACCAGTATGAGCCTGGCACGGATACCTGGGTGGACATGTCCGCCACGGAAACGGGCATGGACTTCCTCTATAACAGCGACGATACCGGCACCCGCCTGAAGGTGGTGGGCGTGGCCCGCCCCAACGAGGAGTCCACCGCCGGCATGGTCACGGGCGCCATCGGCTACACCGGTGCCCTGACCGCCTACGCCATCGAGGCCACGGCGGAGATGGACATCGTCAAGGAGCAGATGGCGGACCAGGAGACCGACGTGATCTCCGGCCTACCCTTCCCCCGTGAGGACGATGTGGAGCCCACCGGCGCGGAAAAGGCCGAAGCCATTACTGAGTACCTGACCGGCCTGACCGCCGCCGAGAAGGCTGCGGCCTACGTGGACGTCATGGGCCAGCCCGGCGAGGAATATGTGGAGACCGTGGTGGACCAGCAGATGGAGGGCATGACCCGGGAGTCCATCGAGGAGGCCATCATCGCCCAGTACGCCGGGGAGATGGGTGTGGACGAGGACACCGTTTCCGGCTACATCGCCGACATGGACGACGAGACGCTGTTTTCCCGGATCGAGGAGGCCATCGCCCAGCAGGTGCGGGAGCAGTATGCCGCCGGGGTGGCGCAGCAGATGGCGGCCATGAGCCAGGAGACGCTGGGGGCCATGCTGGACGCGGCCACCGGCGCGGAGAGCGGCGGCCTGCCCGTCCAGCCCCTGGATACCTGGCAGCTGGTCTACCTCTACGACAACTACATGCCTCCCACCCGGTCCGATTCCACCTATGAGGATAACATGGACCTGCTGGGCTACGTGGACCTGGAGAGCCCCTCCGCCATCAATATCTACGCCTCTACTTTCGCGGAAAAGGACCAGATTGCGGATAAGATCGCGGAGTACAATGCCTCCGTGTCCAACAGCGAGGACGAGATCAACTATACCGACTACGTGGCCCTGCTGATGAGCTCCGTCACGGATATTATCAGCGGCATCAGCTACCTGCTGATCGCCTTCGTGTCCATCTCCCTGGTGGTCAGCTCCATCATGATCGGCATCATCACCTATATCTCCGTGCTGGAGCGCACCAAGGAGATCGGCATCCTCCGGGCCGTGGGCGCAAGCAAGCGGGACGTGAGCCGGGTGTTCAACGCCGAGACCCTGATCGTGGGCCTGGGAGCGGGACTCATCGGCATCGGGGTGACCCTGCTGCTGCTCCTGCCCATCAACGCCATCCTGCTCCACTTCACCGGCATCGCCGGGCTGAAGGCCGCCCTGCCGGTACAGGGGGCGGTGATCCTGGTGGTCATCAGCGCCCTGCTGACCATTATCGCGGGCTTGATCCCCTCCCGCGTGGCCGCCAAGAAGGACCCGGTGGTTGCCCTGCGGACGGAGTAAAAGAATATTTCCCCTGGGGATGGCGCAAGCCGTCCCCATTTTTTTGTTGTATTGACCGGAAAGATTTGGTATACTGACGTTATAATATACAAAAAGGAGGGTCCCCGCTTATGACGGACCGGCGCAGCCTTGAGACAGATCAGGTCGTTCAGCAAATGAAGCAGCTTGCCGCGCGGTATCACGCCAAGCGGCTGAGCCTGTTCGGCTCCCGCGCCCGCGGAGATGCCGGACCGGGCAGTGACTATGATTTCGCGCTCTGGGGCGTGCCAAAGGACCTGCGGGTCTCGCTGCGGGCCGGGGCGGAGGATATCCCTTCCCTTTTAAAGCTGGATCTGGTATTTATTTCCGATACCGTCACGCCTGAGTTTCTGGCCAATATACGAAAGGACGAGATCGTCATCATGGACAAGTTGGAAAGCAAGCTTTTGAACTTCAAGCGCGCGCTGGCGCGGCTCCAGGACGGGCTGCTCCAGTATGAGCAGAATCCCTGGGATATCGCGCGGGACGGGATCATCCAGCGCTTTGAGTTTACCTATGAACTGGCGTGGAAAGCGGCCCGGGAATATTTGATGGAGCAGGGGTTTGCAGACCTCAACAGTCCCAGGTCCGTCCTGCGGCAGGCCGTTGCCTGCGGACTGATCATCGGCAGCGAGGATTGGACCGCCCTGATGGAGGACCGCAATAGTACGTCCCATGTTTACGACGAGGGTTTGGCCGATGAGATCGCCGGGCGCATCCGGGACCGGCACGTGAAGCTGTTTGCGGAGCTGCTGGAGAAAATGGCGGGATAATACGATTTCCTGAGAAAATCAGCATAAAAAGTCAACGAGGCCCCTGCCGCCGCGGCAGGGGCCTCGTTGACCTCCGTGATGTCTGTCGTGAGTCCATTTACTTTTTCAGCCCGTCAAATCTCCGGGCGTCAGAATATCGGTATAAACGGCGTCCACGCCGCTCTCCAGCAGTTCCCGGGCGGCGGAGGCGTCATTGACGGTATGGACATAAACCGCCACGCCATACTCCTGGGCGATGGCCCCATAGGCCGGGTCCCACCAGTCGCCCCACATGGCGATCCCCTGGATCCCCTTCTCCGCGCAGTACGCGGCCCGCTCCCGGAAGGCTTCGGCGGTTTGACCGAATCCCTCCGTATACAGGGTGTATATCCGGTGGGGAAAGGGATAGATGTTGTCCAGGCACTGGCGCATAGGGCCGCTGTACAGCTGGATGGCGATCCGCTGGAACAGATCCAGCCGGTCAAGGGCTCTGGCGTCCGCCACCATGGACTGGAACTGGATGAAGATCACATCGGGATCGGTAAATTTCGTGTCGGTGATGATGCAGATATCGGGGTATTCCTCCAGGAGCAGCAGCAGGTCCAGAAAGGAGAGGGGCGTATACACGCCGAAAATCGGCTTTGAGAGAAATTCCTCCCGAGTTGGCACGGAGGCCCCGTTGATCCCCTCCTGCCAGTCGGAGGGCCACCAGTCGTGGCGGAGGACGACCTTGCCGTCCCGGGTCAGGCGCAGGTCGGCCTCGAATACCCGGACCCCCGCCTCATACCCCTCCAGGAAGCCCTCCAGGCAGTTCAGCGGCGCGCTTCCCTCGGTCCACAGCTCCTCAACGGCTCCCATACCGTGGGCGATGACCTGAGTCCCGGCCAGGATATCCGCCGCCGAGAGCCCGCTGCCGGGCGCCGCGCTGTCCGGGACGGTATATTCCGCCTCCGGCAGCGCGCTGCCGGACCGGACCGGCACCTGGTTCCGGGCCGCCTCCAGCTGGACCCGCCCCAGCTCCATCCGGGCCTCCCGCAGCGCGTTTTCCAGCTGCGCGGCGCGGCGGCTTTCCCAAAAGGCCCATATGGACAGGACCAGGAGCGCCCCAATGGAGAGGGCGAGGGTGGACCGCAAATATTTTGACCGCAGGCGCACCATGGGCGATATCCCTCCCCGCGTATCTCTAAGCCGTCAGCTCAGCCGCCGCTCGAAGTTGCGGCTGACGTGGACGCCCTCCTGGACGATGAAGAAGGCGCTGGAATCGATCCTCCGCAGGGCGTCCCGCAGATCCTCGATCTCGTACTTGTTCATGCACACGCAGAGAATATGGGTGTCCTCTCCGGTATAAACGCCCTTGCCCTCCCAGCGGGTAATGCCCCGGTGGAGGTTATTCATAATATACTGGTCCAGCTCCCGGCTGTCCTTTTTGGTGAAGATCAGCACCTGCACCGTGACGCTCTGCCGGTGGGCCCGGTCCAGGGCGATGCCGTGGAAGATGTTGTTGAGCACCGAGTAGATCATGGTGGGGATGTCGTACATCATCCAGCACAGGGCGAAGAGGACGAAGTTAAACACCATGCCGAACTGTCCCACGGTGATCTTGACGCCCTTCTTGGACATATAGAGCCCGATGATGTCCAGCCCGCCGCCGCAGCAGCCGCTGGTCAGGGCGATGCCCGTTCCCACGCCGGAGATGACGCCCCCCAGCAGGCAGCCGGTGAGCACGTCCTCCACGATGGGCGTGGAGGGGATGGGCACGATGCTGAGGAAGACGGTATAGGCGGTGGTACAAAGAAGGGTGTTGCGGAAAAACACGTGCCCCAGGGAGCGGTAGGCGATGATAAACAGCGGGACGTTCAGTACATAATAGATGATGCCCGTGAGGTCGAAGGACAGGGACTTGATGCCCAGCAGCGTCAGCAGAATGCTCCGCAGCAGCTGGCAGAAGCCCATCATGCCGCCGGTGATCAGTCCCGCCGGCACCACGAAAAGGTTGATCCCGATGGAATAAATGAATGCGCCCAGTACCGCCATGGAGAGTCTTCCCCACCGGCTGTGCATCGCTGTGTTTATCATGGCTCCACACTCCTCTTTTTCAGCAGTTTTCCCCTGCAATTGGAGAGTGTACCAGATTACCAGCTATATTGCAAGTACCTTTTTATCCTTTCCCTGGCCCGGGCCAGGGTCCGGGAGACGGAGGACTTGTGGACCCCCCGCTCCCGGGCGATCTGGGGGATGGACAGCCCCAGGTCGTAGTAGAGATGCACGGCCTCGGCCTGCTTCTCCGTCAGCTCCAGCTCCCGGACCTTCCGCAGGTTGCGGCGCAGGCGCTCCAGCTGTTCGCCGTTGTCCTCGGCGTTTTCCCGCTCCCACGCGGCCAGGTCCCCCAGAAATTCGTTGTCCCTCCGGGTCAGGGCTTTTTTCGGTGTGCCGTTATAATTTGCGGCGGCCATGGGCATGATACCTCCTGTCGTAGTACCTCTCCAAGAACCGGGCGGTCTCCTGGGTATCCCGATAGAGGGAGCTCAGGTCCCGGACGCGCTGCTCCAGCCTGGACCGTTCCGACGGCTCGGCGGTCTTGGCCGCCTCCTTCAGCTCGTTCATCCGCTGCCGGAGGAGCTCCGCGCTGTGCCGGTAGGACGCGGCCATGCGTGCAAGGGTCATCTTGCCACCTCCCCGGCGGACATCCGCCAGAGCGCCGCCTCGTTGGCCATCCAGGCCCCGGCGCAGGCCCCGCAGAGCACCCTGCCCCACATCCGCCAGCAGATCTCGCCCCGGTAGAGCGCCCCTCCGCACAGGGCGCACTCCGCCGCCGGGAAGGCCCTCTGGGGGTCCCGGTGCCTCTTATGTATCCTTCGCAAAAAATTTTTCCTCCTAAAATGAAATTTTAGGTTGACAAATCGGAGAAAGTCTGCTATCATACACTTCGTTGCTAATCGTGCTGGTATAGCTCAGTTGGTAGAGCAGCTGATTTGTAATCAGCAGGTCGGGGGTTCGAGTCCGTCTACCAGCTCCACCCTCTCTCTGAGATGGCAGCCATATAATTGCATAGGGGAGCGTTCCCGAGTGGCCAAAGGGGGCAGACTGTAAATCTGTTGTCGACGACTTCGGTGGTTCGAATCCACCCGCTCCCACCAAGAAAAAAGGTCGTGCCTGTGGCACGACCTTTTTTCTTGGTGGTGGGTAACAGGCGCGGCCGGAGCTCCCCGGCGCCTGAAAACGGACCCTCCAATTTTCAAATCGTACCAATGATTCCATTACAGTCCAGCGTACCCTCTAAAAAATACAGCCCTCCTTTCGTCTCGCCGGAAATTAAAGAACCGCTGTTCCCTACAGCGGCTATATTAGCACATCCGTTTCTTAAAGTCAAGAGAAAATTTTAGATTTTCTGTTGACTTTTTTTCTCGTTCCATTTATTCTATATCTATCAACCAAAAGGAGGCCACAGCCATGAGCTTTGGACAGAGACTACGGGAACGCCGGAAAGAGCTGGGCATCAGCCAGGGAGAGCTGGCCAAGGCGCTGGGCGTCAGCCTCTCCGCCATCAGCAACTATGAGAACGGACAGAACGCCATGCGGGAGGACGTGCTGCTGCGCCTCTTCCGCGTGCTGGAGATCGAGCCCAACTATTTGTATCAGGACTCCTTTACCGGCAAGGGCTTCACCTGCACGGTAGAGGAGGAGCGGCTGGTGAAGGCCTACCGATCCCTCCGCACCCCGGGGCGGCAGACTCTGCGGGCCATGGCGGACGCTCTGACCACCTACCAGTCGGAGGTGGAGAAGAACCTCCCGGTGGAGGAGCCCCGCCAGATCCCCCTCTACCGCACCCCCGCGGCGGCCGGATACGCTTCCCCAGTGTACGGGGAGGACTTCGACTATATCGACGTCACCGGGGAGACGCCCCGGGGGGCGGAGTTCGCCGTGCGCATCCAGGGGGATTCCATGGAGCCCTACATCCACGACGGCTCCATTGCCTACGTCAACCGGGACCCGCTGGTCAGCGGGGACGTGGGCGTCTTCTGCGTGGACGGCGAGATGCTGTGCAAGCAGTACGTCCGGGACGGGCTGGGGATGGTCTATCTCTTCTCACTGAACCGGGCCCGGGCGGACGCGGACGTGTTCCTGCCCCGGGACAGCGGGCGGAGCATGGTGTGCTTCGGCCGGGTGCTGCTGGCCTCCCGGCCCCGGGTGCCCCGGGCGTAGGCGCTCAGGGCCTGCATTCACAAAAAAATCTCCTCCAAAAGGGCCTCAGGGCTACCAAAGAGGGGGAATTTGTGGTATTATGATTTCCGATGCTTCGATCTGGGAGCGGCATGCCGGGCGAAAGGGGGCCGTGGGGCCAATGAAGAAAAAATGGAGGATGCTCCTGCTGGCGGCGGCGCTGCCGCTGGTGCTGTGCGGGTGCATGATGTCCGCGTCGGTGGACGATCTGTATGCCCTGCCCCAGCTGCCGGAGGAGTACAAGGCGCTCAGCGCCCGCCTGTCGGAGGTCCTGGCCCTGGGGGCGGAGTACGCGCCGCCCCAGGCGGGCAGCAACCTGCCCCAGGTGCAGATGGTGGACCTGGACGGGGACGGCGCCGACGAGGCCCTGGCCTTCTTCCGGGTCAGCAGCGAGGAGAAGCCCTTAAAGATATATATCTTCCGGGCCGTGGGGGACGACTACCAGCAGGCCGCCGTCATCGAAGGCAGCGGTACCGCCATACACTCCGTCCGGTACGAGGACCTGGACGGGGACGGGGTCCGGGAGATCCTGGTGAGCTGGCGGGTCGGCGCGGATGTCCAGTCCATCAGCGTCTACGCCGTGCAGGACCTGGAGCCGGCGCGCCTTATGAGCGCCCCCTATGCCCGCTATGAGGTGGTGGACCTGGACGGGGACGACGACCTGGAGCTGGTGGTCCTGCGCAGCGACGATACGGGCACGGGGCTAAGCCTTGCGGATTACTACGACTGGGACAGCGGCAAGAGCGGCCTGGAGCTCCAGTCCACCGCCCGCCTGTCCGCGCCGGTGGCCTCCCTCCAGGGGATGCAGCCGGGAAAGCTGCTGGGAGGGGAGACGGCGGTGTTCGTCACCAGCCGGGTCACCGGCGGGGACGATACCAGCAAAGCCCTCACCGACATCCTCCTCTACCGCCAGCAGGAGCTGGCCAACATCGTCCTCAGCGATGATACCGGTGTGTCCACCCAGATCTTCCGCTATCTGAACAGCCAGATCCAGCCTACGGACATCACCGGCAACGGCGCCACCGCCGTACCCAGGCCGGCGCAGCTGGCCTCGGAGTCCCGGGAGAGCGAGTATTGGAAGATATACTGGCACAACTACCGCGCCGACGGCTCCGACGAGCAGGAGGCCATCACCTACCACAACGTCTCCGACGGCTGGTATCTGCTGATCCCCAAGACCTGGGACAGGCGCTTCACGGTCCGCCAGGTCAACGCCAGCGCCACGGTACACGCCACCGAGTTCTACAGCGTCCGGGGGCAGACCGTGGGGGAGAAGCTGATGACCATTTACACACTCACGGGCACGGACCGGGAGGCCCAGGCGGCCAAGCCGGACCGCTCCATGCTCCGGCTCCAGGGGGAGACGATCTTCGCGGTCTCCTATACGGACTACTATCCGGACTGGATCTACGCTGTGGACGCCGCGGAGATCGCCGAGCGCTTCCGGGTGATCGTCAAGCAGATGAGCATGGGAGAAAACTGACGGGGGAGGGCGTGTGCCAAGGAAGGCGGGAACCATTAAGAGGTCCGCCCTCTGTTTGACCGCCGCAGCCAACGATCAGGCCGATATATATTCGATCAGCGCAAAGGAGGAAAGCCCGCCATGGCAAGAAAAGTTCTGGTGCTGGAGGACGAGTCCAGCATCCGCAGTTTTATCGTGATCAACCTGACCCGGGCCGGCTACGAGGTCATCGAGTCGGGTACGGGGGAGGAGGCCCTGGAGAAGTTGAAGGAGAACCCGGACGTCCGGGTGGCCCTGCTGGACATCATGCTGCCGGGCATCGACGGCTTCGAGGTCTGCCGCCGCATCCGGGCCACCAATACCCGCATCGGCATCATCATGCTCACCGCCCGCAGCCAGGAGATGGACAAGGTGACGGGCCTGATGACCGGGGCGGACGACTATGTGACCAAGCCCTTCTCCCCGGCGGAGCTCACCGCCCGGGTGGACGCCCTGTTCCGCAGGGCGGGTGGCGCGGCCCCGGAGCAGGCGGGGGAGATCTATCAGGAGCCCTTCCTGCTGAACACCCGCAACCGCACCCTGGCGAAGAACGGCCAGCGTGTCAAGCTGACCCAGGTGGAGTACTCCATCATGAAGATGTTCATGGAGAACCCGGGGAAGGCCCTCTCCCGGGAGGAGATCCTGGACATGGTGTGGGGCCGGGACTACTTCGGGGAGCTGAAGATCGTGGATGTGAACATCCGGCGGCTGCGCCTCAAGATCGAGGACAACGCCCAGAATCCCACCTATATCAACACCGTGTGGGGCTACGGCTATAAATGGGGCTTCTGATCTCCGGCCCGGGCCCGCTGCGGCCGCAAGATTTCCGTCCTGGGGAGGGATGCCGTCATGGCCAACAATAAGATCGAGATCACCGGACTGCGCAAACGCTGGCTGGTCAGCTCCCTGAGCCCCATTTTCGTGGTGGCGCTGCTCATTGCGGGGACCTTCTGCGTGGTCATGGCCAACTACTACTACAACATGATGCTGGACGGCTTAAAGACCCGGGCGGCCCACGCCAGCGAGTATTTCTCCAGCAACGCGGTGACCAACTTCCGGGAGTTCTACCAGTCGGCCAGCAGCTTCGCCAGCGAGTTTTCCGAGCGGGACATCATGGAGCTGCAGTTCATCAACTCCTCGGGCAAGATCATGGCCAGCTCCTACGGCCTCACCGCCGGCATGGCCCCCGGGACGCCGGACATCATCAACGCCTTCCAGACGAAGAAGATCGAGCCTTTCCGGGGGGTGGACCCCCATACCGGGGAGCACATCATGTCGGTGTGCGCCCCCCTGCTCCTGGACGACCAGATCGTGGGAGCCATGCGGTACGTCACCTCCATGTCCGCCGTGACGAGGGAGCTGCTCATCACCGTGGGCGTGGCCCTGGGCCTTCTGATCGTGGGCGTGGGGATGGTGTACGTGTCCAACATGGTGTTCATCAACAACGTGGTGGAGCCGGTGGCGGAGGTAACGGAGACCGCCAAGCGCATTGCCGGAGGCAGCTACGGCACCCAGATGGAGAACCACTACCGGGACGAGATCGGCCAGCTGATCGACGCCATCAACAACATGTCTGCCCAGATCAGCAAGAGCGAGAAGGTAAAATCGGAGTTCATCTCCTCCGTCTCCCACGAGCTGCGCACGCCGCTCACAGCCATCAACGGCTGGGGGGAGACCCTGCTGGAGGACGACGACCCCCAGCAGCTCCGGCGAGGTGTGGGCATCATTTTGAAGGAGTCCCGCCGTCTGACCAACATGGTGGAGGAGCTTTTGGACTTCTCCAAGATGCAGGACGGCCGGTTCACGCTGAATATCGAGCCGGTGGACGTCCAGGCGGAGTTTGAGGATACCATCTACACCTACATGGAGCTGTTCAAGCAGGACAATATCGAATTGCACTACGAGGGCAGCGACGAGCTGTTCCCGCCCATCCCCAGCGACCCGGAGCGTCTGAAGCAGGTATTCTGCAATGTGCTGGACAATGCCGCCAAGCATGGCGGCGGGGGCAGGCGGATCGACGCCGCCGTCACCGCCGGCGCGGGGAACATCGTCATCAAGGTCCGGGACTACGGCCCGGGTATTCCCGAGGCGGAGCTTCCTTTCGTCAAGCAGAAGTTTTATAAAGGGTCTTCCAAGGCCCGCGGCAGCGGCATCGGGCTGGCGGTATGTGATGAGATCATCCGGCTCCACGAGGGGACTTTTTCTATCGGCAACGCCGAGGGGGGTGGGTGTCTGGTGACCATCACCCTTCCCGCAGAGTGATATGCGGCCCCTGCGGGGCCGCTCCCGCTTGTATCTAACAGTTAGATTCGCCCCTGCCGGGGCGGGGACGGGGGCGTACTTTTCGTGTGAACGAAAAGTACCAAAAGGTC
>ERZ808054.565-NODE-565-length-32232-cov-15.375991_pt1 | contig 32232 bp, 33 predicted proteins | sample MGYA00380201_ERZ808054 | MGnify/ENA primary metagenome ERZ808054 (study PRJEB31490, sample SAMN06133419) | mouse gut metagenome | isolation source: Z5_2 | host: mice | place: China: Chengdu | collected 2015-05 ...
ACAACCACAGGCATCTCCGTCTTTCCGGCAAGCTCCGAGCCACGTTTGCGGCGGTGTCCGGCTATGATTTCATAGCCTCCACCCGCCCTCGGTCTTGCAATCCCCGGCACAAGCACCCCATACTGGCGGATACTCTCGGTTGTTTCCTCCATCTTCTCATCGTCCTCCACCCGGAACGGGTGGTCTTTGAACGTGTAAAGCTCTGCCAGTGGCGCATTGATAATCTGCTCTATCCCATTTTCCTGTGCGGTATTTCCACCGAACAAATCATCAAAACTTTCCAGAGCAACCTTTGATGCGCTTCTTGGTTTTGCGTTACTGCCCATCTGCAAGCACCTCCTTTGTCAGAGAATCGTAAGCTGACGCCACTTTCCCCTTTGGATCATGCTTGTAGATGCTGACGCCCTCCGCTGAAATCTCCGCCGCCCGGACGGAAATGGGAATGACATTGGCAAATATCCTCACCCGGCTTCCATAGGCTTCCTTCAGCATGGCGCTGATGTCCTTTGCGTAGTTCGTTCGGCTGTCTACCATTGTAAGCAGGATCCCTTCAATCTCCAGCTTCGGGTTAATCTGCCGCTTTACCTTTCCCACCGTCTTAATAAGCTGCTGCAAGCCTTTGACGGGCAGGTATGCCGCCTGTACAGGTATCAGGATACTGTCGGCGCAGGCAAAGGCGTTTATGGTAATCATGCCGAGAGAAGGCATACAATCAATTAAAATATAATCGTAACTCTCCCGGACAATCTCTATGTATGACCGGAGTACCGTTTCCCGGCTCATCACATTCACAAGGGAAACCTCCAGACCGGAAAGCTCAATGTTCCCCGGCATTAAGTCTATCCCTTCCTCATGGTGGAGGATACCTTCCCCCGGCTCTACTTCCCCGTCATTGATTAAGTTCCCCATAATGGTTGCAAGCGTGATTTCCAGACTGTCCGGCTCTGTAAAGCCTAAACTTGCGGTCAGACTGCCCTGTGCGTCCGCATCAATCAGAAGCACTTTCTTTCCCTGTTTTGCCAGCCCGATTCCTAAATTGCTTGTGGTGGTGGTCTTGCCCACACCGCCTTTCTGGTTTGCGATTGCGATTATTTTACACATGATAATTCTCCTTTGCTTCTACTAATTTTCTTTTACGTTGCTTTTCCTGACTTCCACATAAGTCCTGTAATATTTCTTTGTCCCTTTGTTTGGGAACATATCGGAAAACTCCGTCACCTCGATTTTCGGGTTACGCTGTAAAATCTTCCCGAACCACTTAATATCGTTCTTCGTTCCCATAAGCCTGACTTTTAACATCAATCCCGTCCTCCAAGCATGGCGTACAAGTTGTGGTTATATGTTACATATTCCGGATAACGAATCTGTACCGCCTGCCAAAAATAAGGCGCATAGGCACAGCAGAACAGTTCTTCCACTGTGTACCGTCTGCACTCGTCCACCTGTTCCTCCGCATCATCATAGTCAAGGACACTCGGCGTACCATTGCAGTAAAGGTTAAACGCCATCCTGACTACTTTTAAGCTCCCGCTGGTCTGCCAGCCTTCGTGCAGGCACTCCGTTTTTACACAGCCTGTCTTAAAGTTATAAATGCTGTTGATATTTCTTCTTGTGTCATCGCTGATACCAAGACAATATACAAGCGCTTTGTGGTACACGTCCTGATACCTGACCTCTTTCAATTTCTCGTAGTAGAATTTTTCATGTGCATCGCTGATAAAAGTAATCGCTTTCTCTGCACTTAACGCTGTATTGTTCTTCATAAATTCATTCCTCCTATTATTTTGAATTTGTAAAAAGAAATAGGACTAAGCTAGTTTTAACAGCATTTCTGCCATTCACTAATTTAGTCCTATCTAAATCATCAATATGAAATTGTTTACCTTCTACCCTCCTTATGCTATACTAAAACCAGTAACTCATTGCTTTCAGGCACTTTGAGTTACATTACTGACATTTCTTCCTATTTTCTTTTGAATCGGCGCCGTCCAAATGAAAAATCAGAAATGCTTTGATGCAAAACTACATTTTTTCATTAGGACTAAATTCGGCGGAAACCCTTGATTTCTCAATGGATTTTTCAACCTGTCATTATAATAACTCAAAGCCCTGCCGGCGTACACGCCCAGCCCAGCCCGAGAATATTCGCAATCAGATTCGTAGAGATATATTCCCGCGCCGGATGGTTCTTTGGAATCCTCGGAAAAAGAAATGAAATAAAAGGAGAAATCCCTCTTGTCAGTTTGGCAATCAGACCGGATTTCTGCGCGATCTGCATCAGCCCCACCCATAATGCCATGACACCGATCATCGTAATACAAAGGGAAACCGCCTCACCCGCGGAATCCAGCGCCGCTTTCGAGACCTGTTCCATATTGCCGGTGAGCGCGCCGAACACAACGCCGATCAGAATCATGAATGCCCAGATATAGTTTAACATAAGAATAAAACACCGTTTCCCGATACTCTTATTTCTATCTTATGAAAACTTCTCCTTTTTTATTTCTTTTCCTTCTTCCTTTTGACAGATTCCCGGTGTTACGAACGAGACCTTAAAATATCCATATGCCCGGCGGACGTCTACGCTCCGCCCCGCATTACTCTGTCATAATCATATCCCCGGTCGCTATTGGCCGTAACAGGCCGTATCTCAAAATATACGACGCCAAACTCCTTTTCCGTAAATGATATCCGCAGTTTTCCTTCCTCCGCTTTCATCCGTCTGCTGGAAATAAGCGGTTTTGCGCAATCCTGTAACAGCTTCTTCTGCCTCTCACTCAGGCTGGACGGCTCTCCCATATCGTGCCAGAGGCGCAGCGGATTACAGGTATCTTCATCCACCGTTTTCATAAGCAGCATGTATTCCTGTGTGCTCCCGGCCGGAAAAGCGATCTCAAATTGTAATTCCCGCCCGGTTCTTTCTTTTCCCGCATTCCACGCAATTCCCTGATATCCGCCGTCTGCCGTGTGTACCACCACCAGATCATCCGATTTATGCACGCATTCGCCGCACAGTTCTTTATAAAATCGGAAAGTCCAAAACGTGGGCTTGGGAATACATCCGTTCGCCACCAGTCCGAATCCTCCGTGAAAAGGTGTGAAGGGAACGCCCTGCTCTTCAAAGATATCTCCAAACGTCCAGTACGAATAGGACTCGTTCACATCCCCCAGCCTGGATAACTGCTGCGCCAGATAGGCCGCGTTCTGGTTCGTGTCATGCAGCGGGCAGTTCGGAATATAGGACGTGTTAAACTCCGTCAGATGAATTTCCAACCCCCGATATTCATCAAAACTGTCAATGATATCCCTTGTAGACTGTAAATCGGCAAATCCCTGTTCCGCATCGGACAACGCCGCATAGCCGTAATGCCCTTCCGTTTTGGGAAGCTCCGTCGTATAATGATGACGCGTAATGAAATCTGGCATCAGCTTTTCTTTTCTGCAGTCGTTCAGAAATTCCCGAATCCAGCGTTCATCCTCTACGCCGCAGATGGCCGGCCCGCCAACCCGGAAACGTTCGTCCACGCCTTTAACCGCCTTGAACGTCTTTCGGAAAAGCAGAAAATATTCTTCCATATCGGCGTCTTTCCAGAAACCGGGCAGATTCGGCTCGTTCCAGACTTCAACGGGCCATTGTACCACTTCGTCCGCACCATACCGTTCCATCAGATGGCGCAGCGTGGCAGTCACCAGTCCGCACCAATCCTCATAATCCCCGGGCGGCGTCACATTTCCTTTCCAGTAAAAAACCGTCTGTTTCCCGGAAGCCATTTTATCCGGCATAAACCCCAGCTCAAGAAACGGCCGCAGACCGCACTTCCGGTAACTGTCCATCACCAGATCCAGATAGGTAAAATTGTATTCCGCCCTTTTTTCACCGGACTCATCCTCGTACTCCTGATAGATCGCCATATCATCGGAAAAAAGTCCATGTCCCCGGATATGCCGAAATCCGATTTCTTCCTGCACAAATTGTAACTGCTCCATATATTCCTTCTGCAATGCGAGCCCCATTCGCCCCGTTCCGATGCAGAAATCTACATTATTATGAAAAAACACGCTCTTATGATTCTCGATTTCGTATACTCTGTTTTCCTTCATTTCCTGTCATTGTTCTCCTTCCTTCTTTTTTCTTCCATTCGGTACTCCCGGCATAAACAGTGAATGGAAAACGCACGCTTTACACTGTTACCTTTTTACCGGAAAGTAAATTCCATACGGCTCATACCCAACTTCATGCAGCGGCACAAACCGCATCCCCCGTTCCTGCCCTGTCGTCCGGAATGTCGATTTCCAGCTTCCCCATTCCCGTTCGTTATCATGGGTCAGAATGTCTTCCGGCCTGCCGCCTTCCGGGATATGCAGAAGCCGCTCTTCCTCGCACAGCCCTGCCAGTACTACGGGTCCATACAAAAATGCCATCATATCCGTCCGGTCCGGAAGCGGTTCGGTTTTGACCGTTCTGGGGAGTACGATGCGTACGACATCCTGGTCTTCCCAGTTCCTTTCCAGCGGAATAAATACCGAACGCCGGTCGGAACTGGCTGCTTCTCTGTCGTTGACATAGATTCTTGCCTTCCCGGCAGCCCAGGCCGGAATCCGTATCATCAATGTCATCCGGACTGATTCCGGCGTCCTGATCTGGATGCAGGGAACCAGCTTATCCGGATTGGACGGCCACTTCCGCGTATCCTCCAATACCGACTGCCTGGCGGAAGAATCGCTGGAAAGATGAGCGCTTCCCGTCAACGGATCGTTTTTCTGAATCAGCGTCACACATGTATCATCGATCCGGAATTTTGTCTCGCTGTCAAAATACTGACTTACATATATCGTTCTTTCCGACTGATAATACAAACCACGGTTAAAAGCGGCGTTTGCCTGTACCATTGTTCCATGGCAGCAGAAGAAGTCTCCGGTTTTACTGCTCCAGCCTTTCCGGGAACCGGTCTGCATAGGCAGAAAATAGGTGAGCAGACCCTCATTGGGATATGCGGACGTAAAGCCGTGGCTCAGACCGCTTTTCCAATATGCCTGCGACATAATTCCATTATAAAGACTGCGTTCCCAGTAATCAAGATATTCCGGGGCTCCGGTCCAGCGGAAAAGAAAGCCCGACAGCCGCATCATATTATAAACGGTGCAATGTTCCTGTCCTTTCTGGCCAAGCCGGGCCGATAATTTTTTCATCGGCGGCCAAATCTCTCCGCAGGTCTGCCCGCCGGTCGCATAACATCCCCGCTCCGTCACCGCCAGTTTCCAGTAATTTTCCACGATCTGCCGCCATTTTTCTTCCCCGGTCACATCATAGGCCCTCGCGCACCCGATAACCTCCGGAATCGTTGTATTGGCGTGCATATTGGTAAGTACATCTTCTCCGCGCAATAACGGATCAAACAGCCGCCCGCGGTAGTAGCGTTCCATCAGCTCCAGATACTTCTGTTTCTTCGTAAAACCATATAACTGTGCCCATACTTCCAGCATGCCTCCGGTCTCAAAATCCAGAATATCGTCAAATTCTTCCCGGCTGTATCCAGCGCTCCAGTCGTAAAACCAATCCGCAAAATTTTCTGCCACCCTGAGCGCGGTCTGATTTCCCGCATATTCGTACATATCAAGCAGTCCCATAAATACTTTATGAACCGTATAATGGGGCGCCCAGACCTGTTTGCCCGCCGCTATCCGGTAAAAGTATTTTTCCGGAATCGGTCCGACCCATTGTCCCCCGTTTTCCTTCTGACATTCTTCCAGTTCCGCCACAATCACATCCGCTTTTGCCCTGATCTCCATATCCCCGGAAGCGTGATAATGAACGGCCGCCGCCGAAAGCCAGTGCCCCAGAAAATGGCCCCGAAGCTGACAGGTTGGAAATTCCCATCCGCCATGCATATTTTCGATCACATCCGTCGAAGTGTCTCTGCCCGCTTCCAAATTAAAATTCAGCAGCAGAAAACGGTTTTCCAGATGTATCATATAATCCCGGTTCGCATCTTCCCGCCGTTTCAGCTCCGGATCCAGAATCCGGACTTCCTGTCCTGTTTTTTCCTTTAAACACAGATTTTCTTTCATCGAAAACCTCCTTTCCGCATTTACGCGTCATGCAATCCGCGTCCGATACGGAACAGGGGGCAGCTTTTGCCGCCCCCTGCTCTCATTCATTATTTACATTTTTCGGTCAATCGTTATTGTGCTGCTTTTCTCGCATCGATAACCGGCTGATATTTCTCGGTATCAAATTTTACCAGATCCTGCCATCCGAAACCATCGAGCTGTGTGCACATATCATCCCATGTTGCCTCAAATGCCGCTTCGTCCGCCGCAAAGATCGCTTTCCAGGAAGAATCACATACGATCGTCTTACACTGGCTGCGAATCAGACCGATATCCGTCGTGTCGATTGCCAGCGTGATATTGATACTCGGAACAGGACTCATCATGCCGTTATTCTGTAAGTACTCTACTTCGTTCTCCGCACCGAATTTCTCTTTCCACTCAATCGTTGTCTTCGTATTGTTCTTTTCAATGGAAGCCGCCCACAGTACCGGGTCAAATGCTTCTCCGGTCAAAGGGTTTGTATCAACGCTTGCGCCGATCCACTGATTTACCTGATTGTTTCCGTCTGTCCAGTTACCGCCGCCCAGCTCTTCAGGTATCATAATTTCAACGTTAAATCTGTTATATCCGTCGTCTGTCAGTGTATATGTTCCGTCATCATTTACCGTATAGATAAGTCCTTCGAGACTTGCATGCTGTGCATCCAGTCCTTCCGGAGAAGCCAGCCAGTCAAGGAACTCCAGGATGCGGGCTTTGTTTTCTTCCGTTACCTGTGAACCTACACCAAATACACGGCCGCTTCCGTAGTAATAATCCGACTGCTGGAATACCTGCATATCAGCGAGCGGAATACCCATATAGTTCGCACCCTTCGCGCCGATTTCAGGAGAGTTGGTGAATCCCTGCATCCAGTCATTCCATACAAGGTATGTTCTCTTAAATTTCATCTTATCACATGCCGCATTCCAATCCTGTGTTGCGGAATCCGGGTCTACCAGGCCCATCTGGTTTGCTTTAAAGAAGAAATGAAGCATCTTATAGTATGCGCCTTCTTTATCAGTCAGCGGCATAATCGTATTATCCCAGCCGATCAAAACGGAATCAAGCGTTTCCTGTCCATACCATTTCGTAAGCTGATTTACATTCTCAATCGAGTTGTTATCCCAGTCTGACCACAATGTCATCGCATATGCGCTGTCGCCCGCTTCATTTGTCGGATGCGCCGCCTGCATATCTGCCAGGACATTCAAAAGATCATCGAGATTGTTTAAGTCGGGAGCCCCCAGTTCGCTGTAAAAATCCCACGGTATTCTTGGCATGGAACCTACCGTTTCTTTCATATAAGCCGTCGGTCCGTTCGTATTCATTTCGGTAGGAATCGCATAAATTCCGCTTCCGTCTCCGATTGCGGCATTAAATTTTTCGATCTGCTCCCAATATCTCATCAGGTTCGGATAATTCTGAATATCAGCGCTGATGTCCGCTACCAGCCCGACATCAATACATTCCATCATATCCGCATTGTCGAGCAGAACGATATCACCCAGATTGCCTGCCGCTGTTCTCGTCTGATACAGCGCCTCGCTGTCACCGGATACCTGCGGTGCAATAATATTCAGTACAATATTAAACTTGTCTTTCAGAATCTTGCCGTACCATCCGGTCTGAAGTCCCTGATAGTTCGCGGCAACATCATATACTTCCAGTGTCAGCTCCGTATCATGGGAAGCCGTCGGAGCCGCTCCGGTATCGCCGGAAGCCTCGCTTCCCGTATCCGCTGCCGTGGAATTATCGGTTCCCGTATTGGAAGAGTCCGTCGGAGCCGATTGTCCCTCCCCTCCTTCGTTCGAAGACTGCTGACCGCCTCCGCCACAGCCGCTAAGCACCATGGACGTCGTCAGCATCGTTGCCAGTATTACTGATACAATACGCTTTTTCATGTTTTACCTCCTAAAAAGTATTTATAACAAACAGAGACTATCCCCCCCTCAGAGTGATGTCCCTGTTCATCACCTGCACAACCTTTATTTTATTATCTGCTTCGCATATTCTCCTGGGAAATTCCCTTATTCACCCTATCCTTTTACCGCTCCGATCATAATGCCCTTTACAAAATACTTCTGGAAGAACGGATATACCATCATGATCGGCAGTACAACGATAACCGTAATCGTCATACGAATGCTCGTCGCCGTCTGCGTCGTCGCAGCCGCGGCCGCCAGCGAGCTTGAACTGCTCGTGTTTGCAAGCGCGGACAACGAGCTGGCCTGATTCAGGTACTGATACAAAACGAACTGTAACGGGTAGAGCTTTGTATCTGTCACCAGCAGAAGCGTATCCTGAAAAGCATTCCACTGGTTTACCGCCGCGAAAATAGCAACCGTTGCCATAATCGGCTTGATGACCGGTATCATAATTTTGAAAAATACAGTCAAAATACCCGCCCCGTCAATTTCGGCCGCCTCCTGCAGCTCTTTCGGAATCGACTCCACAAATGTTTTTGTCAGAACAATATGGAAAGGAGATACGATTACCGGAAGGATATAACCCCAGAAATTATTGGTCAGGTGCATATTTTTCATGACCAGGAACCAGGGAATAATACCTGCGTTGAAATACATCGTTGCAATCAGCAGCCGGTACCACAGTTTTCTGTGCCACATTTTTTCCTGTGTAAACATAAATCCCAGAAAAGCCGATGCGCTTACCGTGCCGATCGTACCGATTACTGTACGCATAACGGATATTTTTGCCGCCTGAAACAATCCGTCGATACCGAGCGCGCTCTTATAGTTTTTCAGGTGAAGCCCCTGCGGCCAGAACATGATAACGCCTCGGGCGCTCAAATCGTTCGCGCTTATGGTGTTGATAAATATGTAATAAAACGGATACAGACACAGGATCGCACATATGGAAAAGAATATGTAGCAGACGATGCTTACCGTTCTGTCTCCCAGACTCTGGTGCATTTTCTTTTTTTTCACTTTAAGACCCGCCATAAACAACCATACCTTTCTTCGTCCTTACAGGAAACTTTCGCCCCTGGTCACTTTGGAAACCGCATTTGCAACAATCAGTAAAATTACGCTGACAATACTCTTCAACATACTCAATGCAACCGATACGGAATAACTGCCGCTTCCCATAGCCAGATTGTAAACATACAGGTCAAGCACCTGAATGTATTCCTTGTTGAACGCATTCTGGAACACATAATACTGTTCCATACCGTTTGAAAGGAAATTACCGATATTCATCATCAAAAGTACAAAGAAAGTCGGAAGCAGGCTGGGAATCGTTATATAACGAATCATCTGCATTCTTGTTGCGCCGTCCACTTTTGCCGCCTGGAACAGTTCCCCGTCGATGCTGGAGATCGCCGCTATGTACATAATCGCTGCCCAGCCCAGATTCTTCCAGGTAAGCCACAGCCACTGTGTCAGCCATACATGATCGGATGCCTGAAGAAATAAGATCGGCTCCTTAATCAGCCCCAGGCTGATCAGAAAGGAGTTCACCATACCGCTGCTGTTAAAGAAACTGAACGCAACGGAGTAAACCAATACCCAGCTGATAAAGTTCGGAAGCGTCGTAACCGTCTGCACAAATTTACGGAACGGAACACAATTGATTTCATTCAAAAATACCGCAAAAATCATTGGAATCCAGGACGTTCCAAGAGTAATTCCGCTCATGACAAACGTATTTTTCAGTACCTGCCAGAGCTGGGCAACTTTTATTGGATTCTCTACCAGAGACTTGAACCACTTTATTCCTACAAATTCCGCGTCCGAAAACGGCCTCGGCGGTCTGTAATCATAGAACGCGTAAAGCCAGCCGTACAAAGGGTAGTAGGAAAAAAGAAGTACCAGCACGATAAAGGGCAAAACAAAAAGAAACAGCTTGAAAGAATACCATTTCTTCCGGTCGATTTTATGCTTCATGCAAAACCCTCCCCTTTCTTGTTTAACGTTTTACTTGTTTTATAAAAAGAATATAGCAAATTTATTACTTTGTCAACCTTTTTTTTGCTTTCCTTTGTATCTTTTGCCAATATAATCATATTATCATAGTACATTTTGCCTTATATTTTAATTTTTTCTTCCTATTGACCAGCATATTTCCAACTTTTTTATATGTATATCGTTACAGTTCAAGCAAAAAGAGAACGCCTGTTATGACGTTCTCTTTTTGTCAGTTTTATTCTTATGAAATGATTCCGTCAGTCTTCTGTAAGCCGTCTGACTGAGGCTTCCATCAGAAAGCGCATGAAGTCATTTTCTTTACCGTCCGGCTGAAGCGGATTTCGTACAGGAGGCGCGTCTTCCGTCGTAAATACCATTTCAAAAGGCTTTTCGCTTGTATAAGGGAGCCATTCCGGCATGGAAGACTGATCCGCGTCCAATCCATTCGGATCTCCCGTCTTAATAAAATCAGCCCAGTAATTGCACATCCGGCGGGCCAGATCATAGTGTTTCCCGGTAAACGGCCGCCAGCATTTCGCCAGCGTCTCAAAAAAGAACCACAAATCCACGGAATGGAAAGTTCCCGCCTTATCCCAGCCCGGAATATCCGCCGCAAATTTATAATAATAATGGTTACTGCCGATTCCTTCGGCCGTGCGCCTGTCAAAAACGCCTTTGATGGTGCATTCCAGACCATTGACCTTCCCGCAGCATCCCGTCTCGTCATACGCTGCGGCTTCCGGCAAACGCAAAAATTCCTCCGCATGTTCTCCAAATATGCTTTTCACCTTTTCCCGCAGTTCACTCTCGGAATCCGCTTTCAGAAATGCCGGAAACTCATCTTCCGTATTGCCCGCCATAACCGGCACATCCGCGCTTTTTCCCTGTAAAAAGAGAGCGAGCGGGTCGCCGAAGCAAAAGCAGTTATCCACGGCCGGACCCATAAAAGAAAATTTTTCACGGTACTCCGCATATTTATCGCGAATATGGAAGGCATCCAGTTTCCTTGCCTCTTCAAGCGTCGTTACGCCCAGGAAGCCAAAAAAGTTCATGCCGTTCTTTTCCGCTTCCTTTAAGGTCTTTGGCACGCCGAATCCGCCTTCCTCGTAAGGATTCCGTATCATCGCGCTCATAATGACCGCCCCTCTGAAAAGACCCTGATTCGCCGGACAGGCCATTTGGCTTAAAACGCTTCCGCCTCCTGCCGACTGCCCGGCAATCGTAATTTTCTCCGGGTCGCCTCCGAAAGCGTGAATGTTTCTTCTCACCCATTTCAGCCCGGCCTGCTGGTCCAGACTTCCGAAATTCGCGGGCGCTTCCGGCTGTTCCTGTGTCAACTGGGGATGCGCCATAAATCCAAACACATTGATACGGTAATTCACGGTTACAACTATGACGCCTCTCCGCGCCAGCCGTTCCCCGTCAAATTCCATTTCCGACGGATAGCCCCATTGCAGCGCCCCGCCGTAAAACCAGACGAGTACCGGCAGCTTTTCTTCCGCGCTTTTTGCGCCCGTCCATATATTCAGATACAGACAGTCTTCTCCCATCGGTGTATCCGGATCCACATGCCACTCGCGGCAGTAAATGTCATCGCCAAGTCCCGGCGTATCCTGTACCGCTATGGGTGCAAACCGGGAGGCGTCCCGGATTCCTTCCCAATTTTCACATGGCTGCGGCGCACGCCACCGGTTCTGTCCGACCGGCGGGGCCGCAAAAGGCACGCCCTTAAAAACGGTGATTCTCGGGTCCGCCGCCTCAATTCCCCGAAGCAGGCCGTTTTCTGTTTCCACTGTTCTTATCATTTATGTAACCACACCTCCGCCCCGTTCTCCAAAATCATTTTTCTCCGTTTATCGAATCCGTAACATCAGAACGCTGCACGCCGGTATTGTCAGAGAAAGTCCTCTTTCCGTCAGCGTAAATTCCTGAAACGCCTTTTCCACCACGTTTTCGGGTTCTTCAAATGTATTATGGGCATTCATTGCGCCATGCAGAATCGTTCCTTCCACAGAAGACGGTTTTTTCTCCGTCAGCACGATTTCCAGGTCTTTTGCCTCAGTCAGGGAAAGATTATTCAGCGTAACCGTAATAACGCCGTCTTTGTCTACGGACACCGATTCATGCACATCCGTTACCTGCATTTCTCCAACGCCCGTCATGCCGTTACCCTCCAGGCAGCTTTCTACAAGTTCCGCCCCCTGATGGTGCTTATACATATGGAATACCTGCCAGGTCGGCGTCCTCAGCATCTTCTTTCCCTCCGTCAGAACGACCGCCTGCAAAACATTGACGATCTGTGCGATGCATGCCATCTTCACCCGGTCACAGTGTTTGTTGAAAATATTCAGCGTCACGCCCGCCACAATAGCGTCGCGCATCGTACTCTGCTGATATAAAAAGCCGGGGTTCGTGCCGGTTTCCACATCATGCCAGCATCCCCATTCATCCACGATCATCCCGATTTTTTTCTCCGGGTCGTACTGATCCATGATCGCTCCGTGTCTTCTGATCACTTCTTCCATGCCAAGCGCGCGTTTCATTGTATAGAACCAATCGTTCTCATCAAAATCCACCGCGCTTCCCTTATGCTGTCCTTTTTCCACGCCCACATAGTAATGCACGGAAAGCCCGTCCATAAATCCATGCGCGTCCGCCGGAGCCGGTTTACGGAAACATTCATGCAATACCGTATCGGTCCAGTTATAGTCCGCCGCATCCGCTCCGCCGCATACTTTAAAAACGGGCGCATTTTTGTCATAATTTCTCACATAAGTCTGATATCTGCGATATAAATGTGCATAATAATCCGGCGTCATGTTGCCGCCGCAACCCCAGTTTTCGTTTCCGACGCCGAAATAATCCAGCTTCCACGCTTTTTCATGTCCGTTCTTTTTCCGCAGATCGGCCATAGGCGATACGCCGTCAAACGTCATATATTCCACCCATTCGCTCATTTCCTGAACCGTGCCGCTTCCCACGTTTCCGCACACATACGTCTTACAGCCAAGCTGTCTGCAAAGCTCGAAAAATTCATGCGTGCCAAAGCTGTTATCTTCCGTAACGCCGCCCCAATGTGTATTGACCATTCTTTTCCGTTCTTCCTTCGGCCCGATTCCGTCCTTCCAGTGATACTCGTCCGCAAAACAGCCTCCGGGCCAGCGCAGCACCGGAACGTCGATTTCTTTTAACGCTTCCACCACATCTTTCCTCATGCCGTTCTCATTGGGGATTTCCGAATCTTCTCCCACATAGAGCCCCTCGTAAATACATCTTCCCAGATGTTCACTGAAATGGCCATAAATTTCCGGCGCAATGTAACCCTGCTTCTGATTCTCGTTAATATAAAGTTTCATACCCTCTTTTCCCTTCTCTTTTATTAGGTTTAACGTTCAACCACTTAATGCAATTATAGGGTGTGACTAATATTCTGTCAATACAAAAAAGCACCTGCCGTTTTTTCACAATTCCGACAAATGCTTTTTATATGTACCTGCTTATATCGAATAAATCGACTCCCGTTCTATAAACATACAGGGAATCAAAATTTCTGACGGCTGCTTTTCCGCCTCCGGCTCCATTTCTCCGCCTTCCATCTGCTCCAGCAAAAGCCTTGCGGAAGTATGCCCAATCTCCTTCAGGGGCAGCGCCATCGTCGTCAGACCCGGTACAAAGAACTCCGCAATATCCTGATTATCGAATCCCGCCACCGCGATATCCGCACCCGCGCGAAGCCCTTTCTCCGCAAGATACTGGTATACGCCGCCCGCCATCCGGTCCGACATGCAGAAGACCGCCGTCACATCCGTATTCAGCAGTTCCTTTGCTTCCTTGTAGGCGCTTTCCTTATCCCATCTCGCATAACGTATCCATGACGGATTGTATAAAATCTGGTTTTCAAACAACGCTTTCTGATATCCCAAAAGCCTCTGCTGTGTATGGATATTATCCGCTTTTCCGCCGATGACGCCGATCTTGCGGTGCCCTTTGGAAATAATATACTGCACGATTTCATACGCTGATTTCTTATCATCCACTACCACGGAGGGAATTTCCGGATTGACGTTAAAAGCGTATGCCATCACCGCAGGTATCCTGAAATCCTCTGAAAAACAGTGAATCCGCCGGGCATGACCTGCAATATAAATAATTCCGTCAACCATGATCGAAACAAGCTCTTTCATGGCCGGATCCAGAATCGAGTGATAACTGGCTTCATTACTGAACCAGGAGTCATTCCATCTGGCATAAAGACGAAGATTCTTTACAATCGTGCGGTAACCTCTTTCCTCACAGAAGCTCATAATTCCTTCGACGATTTCAGGCGTTGTAAACTGCGCGATATCTTCCGCAATAATACCGATCGTTTTGGTCTTCTGGTTCCGCAGTCCCTGCGCGATATAATTCGGTCTGTATCCCCGCCGGTTGACGACTTCCAGTACCCTTGCCTTCGTTTCTTCCCCGACTTTCGGCTTTCCGTTCAGTATATTGGATACGGTAGTCGGCGAAACATTGCATTCTTTGGCAATTTCTTTTATTGTAATCATCCTGATAATGATACCTTTCCTCGGCCTGTTTCCTTATCCTTCCGCATCACTTCTGCAATAAATGCAGCGCAAATCCCGAAACTTCTTCTTTCAGGTATACGGCGCGCAAAACGCCTTCTTTATAACTTGCAGTCTCCATATCGACTTCGATGCCGAGCGCTTCCAGATAACTGATGGAACGCATGATATGATTGGTTCCGATGGCGATATGCCCCTTTACGCCAAGATAAGGCGTTTTCATCGCTTCAATATAGGTTCCGGCAAAAATGGAACTGTTGCCCGGTTTCTTTTCAAAACCGAATACACCGTCAAACAAGTCCGTCGTTTTATCCGCTTCCTCTTCGTTCTCGCAGTTAATACCGACATGTTTCAATTCAAATCCATGCACGGTCATAACGGCTTCCCGCGTCAGTTCCTTTATTCTGTCAAACTCACCGTTCTTTACAAGCCCGCTGCTTACCATCCAGCTTCCGCCGCAGGCAATCACCTTAGGAAACGCGAGATATTCGTTGATGTTCTTTTCATTAATTCCACCCGTCGGCATAAATTTCAGGTTCACATAGGGCGCCGCCATCGCCTTAATCGCCTTCAGTCCGCCGGAAGCCTCTGCCGGGAAAAATTTAACGACTTCCAGTCCCAGCGCCAGCGCACATTCCATATCCGAAGGACTGCTGCACCCGGGCGCAACCGGAATATTCTTTTCGATACAATATTTTACGACCGTCGGATTCAAACCGGGGCTTACGATAAATTCCGCTCCCGCATTCGCTGCCCGGTCAACCTGTTCCGTTGTCAGAACCGTTCCCGCCCCCACAAGCATCTGCGGAAATTTCTGTTTCATAATACGGATGGATTCCTCCGCCGCCTCTGTGCGGAACGTCACTTCCGCCACCGGAAGTCCGCCATCGCAAAGCGCCTTTGCAAGCGGTTCCGCATCCTCTGCTTTGTCCAGTACCACCACCGGTACAATTCCTAATTTCTGTATTTTTTCCAAGACTGCATTCATTGCCGTTCTCCCTTCCGTTTCATTTCTTATCATTCGATCACCGTTATATTGTTCATTGTACTATGAAGAAAACTTCTTCACAAGAGGTTTTCTTTTTTAGAAAGAGAAATCCAAAAAGAGCCCGGACGGTCAGGATTTTCTCCTGCAGTTTGCTTCTGCCGGAAAATCCCGGTCCGTCCGGGCTCTTTTTATATAATCGCAATATTTACCCTCAGTGAACAAGGGGATACACGCCCTTGTCCACTGAGGGTATTTTACCATTCAACCACAGCCGATCCCCAGGTAAGGCCGCCGCCAAATCCTGACAGCACAATCTTCATACCGGGCTTTAACAATCCCTTTCCATTCATTTCATCCAACAGAATCGGAACGCTGGCCGCAGAAATATTCCCACAGTGTTCCAGGCTTGTCGGAAATTTATCTTCCGATACATTCAGCCGCTTTGCCACGGACCGTATAATTCTGATATTCGCCTGATGCAGCGCGAAATAGTCGATATCGCCGATGGAAAGCCCCGCCTCTTCCACTACTTCCTTAATGGAATCCGGAACCGTTGTAACTGCAAATTTATAAACTTCCTGACCGTCCATATGCGTGTAAGACGGCTCGGTGGAATTACTCACAAAAGGGTTATTATTTTTTCTGTTCCGGCAGGTCAGCACCATTCCCTTTGTTCCGTCAGAACCCTGATCGTACGCAAGAATCCCTGTTTCATCGCTCCGCACAACCGCGGCTCCCGCACCGTCCCCGAACAGGACGCAGGTGCTTCTGTCATTCCAGTCCATAATTTTGGACAGCGTTTCCGCTCCGAGAATCAGAGCCGTTTTATAAATCCCGGTTTTCAGATAAGCATCCGCAATAAATAACGCGAACATAAATCCCGAACAGGCTGCATTGATATCAAACGCCGTCGCTCTGTCTGCTCCGATTGCCGCCTGCACCTCACACGCAACAGACGGCGTTACATAATCGCCGGTAATCGTCCCGACGATAATCAGATCGATTTCCTGTGCCGAAACGCCCGCATTTTCCATCGCTCTTCTGGCCGCCGTAACAGACATTCCGGCCGTCGTTTCCTCTTTGACAAGTCTGCGCTCCCTGATTCCGGTCCGGCTGCTGATCCATTCGTCGGATGTATCCATCATTTTGGACAGATCGTCATTCGTTACCACCGTTTCCGGCAGGCAGCTTCCGGTTCCTATGATTCTTGTTCTCATCTTTCCTCTCATTCTGCCGCCTGCGCGGCTCATTCGGAGTTTCTTTTCACTTCTGCTCCCGATTCGGTAAAAATATGCCCGTTTTCCGGCATTCTTTATGGACGAAATTCATCCATGATATCTTTCACATGCTCCAGCCTTTCGGCCCGCCAGGCATTGGCGCCGCAAAACAGCAGCGCGTCTTCCGTCTGCCCTGTCGCCGCATTTATAAGCGCATCCGTTATGCAATACGGCGTTTCGGCCGGATTACATGTACTGATACAGCTATGGCATTGCCCGTGCGGAATTTTTCCCGCACCGGCCTTTCTCATAAAAGGATTCAGAATTGCCCTTCCGGGCATGCCTACGGGGCTCTGAACGATTACAATATCTTCTTTGCGTGCGTCGATATAGCTTTGTTTGTAAGCTTTTTCCGCATCGCACTCGTAAGTCGTCACAAAACGAGTGGCCATCTGTACGCCGGACAGCCCCATCTCCAGATAATGCTCCATATCTTCTCTTGTGTAAATACCGCCCGCCATGATAACGGGAATGCGTGTATGTTCCGCTTCTCCGGTTTCATTGACGTATTGGAGAATTTTCTTTACTTCTTCATCGTACCGCATCTCTTCCGGATGCTCCGCCTGCTCTTTCGTGAAGCCCAGATGTCCTCCGGCAAGAGGGCCTTCTATAACGACCGCATCGGGCAGGCGTTTATACTTTTTCATCCAATATCTGATAATAACCTGAACGGACTTCAGACTCGATACGATGGGAACTAATTTCGTTCCGCTTCCCGCGGTATATTTCGGCAGATCCACCGGAAGCCCCGCGCCCGATACGATTAAGTCCGCACCGGCCTGTGCCGCCGCCCTGACATAATCCTCATACCGCTTCGTCGCCACCATGATGTTCACGCCGATAATGCCTTTCTCACCCGCTATCCTGCGCGCCTTTTCTATTTCCGTTTTAATCGCCCTGAGATTACAGCCAATCGGGTCTTTGTCAAAGCCCACATCCCGATAGCCGATCTGCGCCGTCGAAATGATGCCGATGCCGCCTTCCGCCGCCACCGCTCCCGCAAGCCCGGACAGGCTGATTCCGACACCCATGCCGCCCTGCATGACGGGAACATGCGCTGTCAGATTTCCGATCATTAGAGGTTCTATTTTCATTTCGGTCTCCCCGATGCCTCTTTCCGGCATCTACAAATTGCTATGCCGGCTCTTTTCCGATCGCAAAAGTAAGCTCGGCGCTTGTCACCAGCTTCCCGTCCACATACGCTTTTGCCTCTCCCAAGCCGATAGGACCTTTTACTTTTACAATTTTCGTTTCCAGACTCAGCACGTCTCCCGGCTTCACCTTGCCTTTAAATTTCGCAGAATTAATCGCCGCAAAATAGGCGGTTCTTCCTTTATATTCCGGCTGGCTCAAAATTGCTACCGCTCCTGTCTGTGCCAGCGCTTCGATAATCAGAACGCCCGGCATCACCGGTTCTTCCGGAAAATGTCCCGCGAAAAACGGTTCATTGTATGAAACGCATTTTTTCGCGACCGCTCTGACACCCGGTTCCAGCTCTTCGATCGTATCGATCAGCATAAAAGGCTGTCTGTGCGGAATGATCTCCATAATTTCCTTTGCACCCAGAACTGCCATATGATACCTCCCCGCCTGAACAGGCTTTTAATATTTTTTAATCAGAATGCTCGCATTGTGGCCGCCAAAACCGAGGGAATTGGATAACGCATACAGGTATTCCCCTTCTGCCGCCTCGATACAGTAATCCAGATCGCATTCTTCATCCGGCACCCGGTAGCCCGCCGTCTGATGAAGAAATCCTTCCTGAATTTCCTTAACGCAGGTAACAAATTCAACTGCGCCCGCCGCACCGAGAAGGTGCCCGATCATGGATTTGGTGGAATTTATTTTAATCGACTTCGCGCGTTCTCCAAACGCCTGCTTTATCGCTCTTGTTTCAAATAAATCATTGTGGTGCGTGCTTGTCCCATGAGCATTGATATAAGTGATGTCTTCCATCGCAATACCCGCATCCGCCACCGCATAAGTCATGGCCCTTGCCGCACCGGATCCGTCCTCCGCCGGAGAAGTAATATGATAGGCATCGGAAGTACAGCCGTATCCGACCACTTCCGCATAAATCTTCGCTCCCCTTGCTTTCGCATGCTCCAGCTCTTCCAGTACGACGATGCCCGCACCCTCTCCCATGACGAAGCCGCTGCGCTCTTTATCAAAAGGAATCGAGCATCTTGCCGGATCATCGGATGAGGTAAGCGCCGTCAGCGCGGTAAAGCCCGCGATTCCGATCGGTGTAATACTGCTTTCCGTACCGCCCGCAACCATAACTTCCGCATCTCCGTACTGAATCGTGCGGAAAGCCTCTCCGATCGAATTGGTACCCGTCGCACACGCCGTTACGACATTAATACTCTTTCCCTTCAAGCCAAACTGAATCGATACATTGCCCGCCGCCATGTTGGAAATCATAAGCGGAACGAGCAGGGGTTCCACGCGGGACGGCCCTTTTTCCAACAGTCTGCTGTGTGCTCTTTCCATCGCCTGTAAAGAACCGATGCCGGAGCCGACGGAAACGCCGACGCGGTAAGGGTCTTCTTTTTCCATATCAATTCCCGCATCTTCCATTGCCTCTTTTGTGGCCGCTACCGCATACTGACAAAACAGCTCCATTCTTTTGGCTGCTTTAAAATCCATATAATTTTTACCTTCAAAGCCTTTTACTTCCGCCGCCAGCCTGCATTTGTATTCCGACGCATCGAATCGGGTAATCTCTCCGAATCCCGTCTTGCCAGCCTTTACGCTGTCCCAGAACGCCTCTACGCCCAGACCGATGGGCGTAATTGCTCCCATGCCCGTTACAACAACTCTTCTGTTCATAATGAACCTCCATTTCATGATAATTCTCAGTGCCGTTCCTACAAATCATCCTGTTTCTAAATTGCCATGCCGCCGTCCACGGAAATCACCTGTCCGGTAATATAGGACGCCTTATCGCTTGCCAAAAACGCTACCGTCTCCGCAATGTCTTTCGGCGTTCCCGCTCTTTTTAAGGGAATCTGGGAAAGAACCGCTTCTTTCGCGGAGTCTGTCATCGCCTGCGTCATATCCGTGTCGATATAACCGGGTGCTACCGCGTTTACCGTAATATTTCTGCCGGCAAGCTCCTTTGCCACAGACTTTGTCAGGCCGATTACGCCCGCCTTTGAAGCCGCGTAATTTGCCTGCCCGGCATTTCCGAGAATACCCGTGACGGAAGAAAGGTTAATGATCCTTCCCGCCTTCTGCTTCAGAAAAGGACGGTACATATGTTTCATCGTATGAAAAGTGCCTTTCAGATTCGTATCGATTACCGCATCAAAATCGGCTTCCGACATTTTTATCATCAGATTGTCTTTCGTAATGCCCGCATTATTAACAAGAATATCGATGTGTCCAAACTCTGCCAGCATCTCATCGATCATTTTTCCACAGGCCTCAAAATCGGCTACCGTGCATTGTACCGCAACGGCTTTCCGCCCCATCCCTTCTATTTCCCGGACAACTTCTTCGGCCTTTTCTCTGGAACCGTTATAATTTACAATAACATCCGCTCCGTATTCCGCCAGCGTCAGCGCGATCTGTCGTCCGATTCCCCGGCCGGCCCCCGTCACAAGAGCCACTTTTCCTGTCAGCATATTTCTCTCTCCTTTTCGAATATATTTCCCGCTTGCGGATACCCCCGTTCCATCCGCAGTTTTCTGTAATACATCAGAAAATCTGTGCTGCCTTCTCAAGATCTTCCACTTTCTCCACGTTCAGAACCTTTACATCACGGCTGATTTTCCGCATGAACCCGGACAGCGTTTTACCAGGCCCGATTTCGATAAAAGTATCCACACCGTCCGCCAGCATCCTTTCGATGGTCTGCTGCCATCTGACGGAAGAAGAAACCTGTTTTTCCAGCAAAGGCTTTACGTCTTCCGTTCTGGTCACATAATCGGCCGTTACATTTGCAATATACGGAACGACGATTTCGTGCACCGTAACCGCTTCCAGTTCTTTCCCCAGCTTTTCTCCCGCCCCTGTGAGCATCCCGGAGTGGAAGGGGCCGCTCACCTTTAAGGGTACACATCTTTTGGCGCCCGCCTCGGTCAGTCTGGCAATCGCCGTCTGTATTGCAGCGTTTTCCCCCGTAATGACAATCTGCCCCGGACAGTTATAATTTGCGATCGATACCGTTCCCGGCGTTTCTTCACACACTTTCTCTATGACTTCCGTATCCAGTCCGAGAACCGCTGCCATCGCGCCGCCGTCCGGCACGGCCTCCTGCATGAAAATGCCTCTTTTTCTGACTATTTTAAAAACATCTTCAGGCGTCATCACGCCGCCCGCCACGAGCGCGCCGTATTCTCCGAGGCTTAATCCTGCCGTCACGTCCGGCTTGATTCCTCTTTCTTCGACCGCTTTTAACATGGCAGCTTCCGCCGCCAGCATGGCAATCTGCGTATACTCCGTAATGTTGATCCGCTCATTCTCTTCAAAGCACAATGCCGTTACGTCCAGTCCGCTTGCTTTTCCAGCCAGTTCGAACATCTCTTTGCTGACGGGAATCTGCTCATAAAAATCTTTTCCCATACCGATATACTGCGCTCCCTGTCCCGGAAACATAAATGCTGTTTTACCCATATGAATTTTTCCTTCTTTCTGTGTGTTGTCCCGCTGTTTCGACATATATTTAATATTTTGATTTTCAAAGTATTATCTTCTGAAAAAGCGCAAGCCGGGCAGCCTGCGCTCCTCGAGTATGTTTTATAACAGACTCTTTTATAGTTCTTTCTGTTTCTTACCTTAATTTCAATAATTTTTCACCCTGTGTCATGATTTCCTGTATTATTTCGGCACAGGTCTGTTCCTTTTTCACAAGACCCGCAATCTGTCCTGCCATAACGGAGCCTTCTACCACATCGCCTTCCAGTACCGCTCTTCTGAGCCCGCCGAGTGTCAGCTTTTCAAGCTCTTCAAGCGTCGCCCCTTCTTTTTCCAGTTTCAGATATTCTCTCGTCGTCTTATTGCGGATGCAGCGAATCGGATGTCCCGTTGATCTTCCCGTTACCGCAGTATCGATATCTTTCGCCGCAATTACTTTCTGTTTATAATTTTCATGTACGATGGATTCGCTGGCTACGACAAATCTCGTCCCCATCTGAACCGCCTGAGCGCCTAACATCATCGCCGCCGCAAAGCCTCTGCCGTCCGCAATGCCTCCGGCCGCAATCACGGGAACCGTAACGGCATCCGCCACCTGCGGAACTAGCGTCATCGTTGTCGCTTCTCCGATATGTCCGCCGGATTCCATGCCTTCTGCAACCACAGCGTCCGCACCCGCGCGTTCCATCATCTTTGCAAGCGCTACACTGGCTACGACAGGAATTACCTTAATGCCGGCTTCTTTCCACATCGCCATATATTTACCCGGATTTCCGGCTCCTGTCGTAACAACCTTAACGCCTTCCTCCACAACTACCTGTGCAATCTGATCTGCCTCCGGGTTCATCAGCATAATATTTACGCCAAAGGGCTTCTTCGTGATCTCTTTTACTTTCTGAATCTGCTCGCGCACAAAGGACGCCGGTGCGCCGCCCGCACCGATTATACCCAGTCCTCCGGCCTCGGACACGGCTGCCGCAAGATGGTATTCCGCCACCCATGCCATGCCCCCCTGAATGATAGGATATTCAATTCCAAGAAGTTCCGTAATTTTTGTTTTCATAACCAGTGTTCCTGTCCCGTCTTATGCTTCTACGCCTTTGCTCTTCATGTACTCGATTACAGCGCCGACTGTCGTAATCTGCTCCAGATCTTCAGAAGGAATCTCAATGCCGTATTCCTCTTCAAAAGCCATAACAAGTTCAAACAGATCCAGTGAATCTGCTCCCAGATCATCCTTAAAAGAAGACTCTTCCGTAATTTCAATACCTTCCAAATTTAACTGTTCCTGAATGATTTCTCTTACTCTTTCTAACATTTCATATCTCCTTTTCCGTCTCATAAATTTTTAGGCAAAGAATAGTTTGATATTCAAAGTATATTCCCTGCTTCCATATTTGTCAATCTTATTTTACGGTTTTTATTGGTTTTGTCAATTCACTTATTCAATAAATATTGATAAATCTCTCTTTTTGTTACGCCCCGGTCCTTTGCGACCTGTTTCATGGCGTTTTTTTTATCCATCCCCTCCTTTTCGTAGAATGCCATGTGTTCCTCTATGGGCATCGCCTGCCAGGATTCTTTTTCCGCTTCCCGTTTTTCCTGCCGGCTCTTCCCTTCCATGACTATAACATATTCGCCGCGAGGCTCTTCCGTTTCATAATACGCAAGAACCTCTTCCAGCGTGGCCGGCAGAATCGTTTCGAATTTTTTCGTCAGTTCTCTGCAAAGGGTAACTCTTCTGTTCCCCACCCTGTCATATAATTCTTTTAACGTCCTTTTCAGACGATGCGGCGCTTCATACAAAATAATCGTTCGGGATTCTTCCCGCAGTTCCTGTAATATCCCTGCTTTTTCTTTCTTATCCGCGGGCAGGAATCCCTCAAAACAAAATCTTCCGGTCGCAAGTCCCGACAGCGTCAGCGCAGTAATGCAGGCTGCCGGCCCCGGCAGAGAAGTTACCGTAATACCGGACTGCATGCACTTTTGTACAAGGACTTCCCCCGGATCGGATATGGCCGGGGTTCCCGCATCGGTAATCAATGCCACATTTTTTCCCTGCAAAAGCTGTTCTACCAGGTAGTCGGCTTTTTCTATTTTATTATATTCGTGATAACTTGTCATAGAAGTTTTTATTTCAAAATGATTTAACAGCTTTATGCTGTTGCGCGTATCCTCTGCGGCAATCAGATCGACGGCCCGCAGCGTCTCCACGGCCCGCGGCGTCATATCGCCCAGATTCCCGATCGGGGTCGCACACAGATATAAAATCCCTGCCATTATGTCAAACTGCTCCTTTCGGGCCTGTTTCCGTGCCAAACGGTTTAATAACCATATAGTTCATATATCTCCGGCATATAAACGCCCGGCTCTTTATATATAATCAACGGTTTCTCCACTTTCATACGGGGTTTCCCGCCCCGGTTCGCCTCGACCAGCACCATATTGGGTTCTTTATCCACAAAAGGATAAACAAACTGCATCCGTTTCGGTTCCAGCCTGTATTGCCGCAGAAGCGCGATGATATCGGTCAGCCGGAACGGCCTGTGCACCATAAAAAAATTGCCGCCGGGCCTTAACAGCCTTGCTGCCTGACCGATCACATCTTCCAGCGTGCATAAAATTTCATGCCGCGCAATCGCTTTGGCGTCTTCCGGATTAACCAGCCCGTGCTGACCGATCATATAAGGCGGATTACAGGTAATAACATCAAAGGAAGCAGCGTCAAAAAGACTTCCTGCCTCCTTGATATCTCCTGTCACAATCGTAATTTTATCTTCCAGTCCGTTCAGCGCAACGCTCCGCCTCGCCATATCGGCGCTTTCCTCCTGGATTTCCAGGCCCGTCAGGTGTGCCGCTTTTGTCCTGGCCTCCATCAGAATCGGGAGTATCCCCGTACCGGTTCCCATATCCAGAACGGTACTTCCTTCTTTCGCGACGGCAAATCCGGCGAGCAGCACCGCATCCATTCCGAAGCAGAACCTGTCCGGATTCTGGATGATCCGGTATCCGTTACGCTGCAAATCGTCTATTCTTTCGTTTTCTTTCAGCACAATATTTCCTTTAATTATCATCCAGTTTCGAAGTGTTGTCCTCCAGCTTCTCCAGTTCCTTCATCTCTTCCGCATTCACTTTCTCCTTGTGGTTCTTGTGATGCTTTCTCTTAAATCTGAGCTGATCCGCTTTGTATTCCTGAATTTCTTTTTCGTCATCCACATCCACAATGACCTTGACAAGCTGACGCAGCACATTGACGCTGTGCACTTCTCCCTTCAGGCCGTCCGCCGTTGTCACAAAATCCCCCACATTGGGCAGTCTCCTGTTCAGGTCTTCGTAAGTCTCTTCCTCATGATTCAGACAACACATCAATCTTCCGCATACGCCGGAAATCTTCGTTGGGTTCAGGGATAAATTCTGCTCTTTCGCCATCTTGATCGAAACAGGAACGAACTCGGATAAATGCGTATGGCAGCATAGCGCCCTTCCGCAGATACCGATGCCCCCGACGATCTTCGTTTCATCCCGCACACCGATCTGGCGAAGCTCTATTCTTGTCTTGAAAACGGAAGCCAGGTCTTTTACGAGTTCTCTGAAATCGATGCGGCCGTCCGCGGTAAAATAAAACAGGACTTTATTATTGTCGAAGGTGTATTCCGCATCAATGAGCTTCATCGGCAGATCATGCTTGCGGATTTTCTCCAGACAGATTTGAAAAGCATCCTTTTCCTTCTTCTTGTTCGCTGCTTCCTGTTCGTCGTCTTTCGGCGTTGCCACACGCAGAACTGCCTTCAGCGGCTGTACGACTTTATCCTCCGTTACTTCTCTCGGGTCTCCTACCACCGTGCCGTATTCAATCCCTCTTGCGGTCTCTACGATTACATGATCCCCTCTTTTGATCTGTAATTTGCCGGGATCGAAATAATATATTTTTCCGGCAACGCGAAACCGCACGCCAATAACCTTTATCATTCTAATAACCATGCCTTTCTCTCATCCTGCGATATTGTGTCTAAAAGGCGCACTATCCGCAGGATGAATAAATTCATCAGTGAAAAAACTATTTAATTCTCCTGTATCGTCAGAAGCAGTAATTCCATCGTCAGATCGAAATTAACATTTGCTTCCAGACGCCTTTTGGCCTGTTGCAGAGCCTTTACGATGGTCTCGATTCCTTCATATGTGCTTCTGTCCGCAACCTTGCGGATATACTGAATCTCATTTTTGAAAATCAGACTGTTGGCATCCTTCGTCGCTTTAAACAACAGCGCATCCCGGTACCAGACCGAAAGGATGTCCAGATAATCGGTTACGTCGAACTGGTACTCCGAAATCTTTTTAATCGCCTTTACGACTTCGCTGATGTCCATATCATTTATATACTTAACCAGCGTGACCGCTTCTTCTTTTACTTTCTCAAATTCCTCGCTGGCGGCGAGCATTTTGGCCTTTCCGATATTTCCTCTCGCAAATGCCACGCAGATATTCGCCTTATAATCAGGGATTTGCAGTTCCTCCATCAAATACTTTTTGACCTTATGATCGGGAACCGGTTTCATATTCAATACGACGCACCGGCTGAGTATCGTCGGCAGAAGCGCCTCCACATTCGTTGTCAGAATCAGGATGACCGCATATTCCGGCGGCTCCTCCAGCGTTTTTAGCAGAGCGTTCTGCGCCTGCACCGTCATTTTTTCCCCTTCGCTCATAATGTATACTTTCCGGGGGCTGCTGTAAGGCTTAATGCCAATATCGTTGTTGATCTGCGTCCGGATATCCTCCACGCCGATCGTATTCGGTTTATCATGCGACACAAAAATAATGTCGGGCTGACTGCCGCTCTTTACCTGAATACAGGAATGGCATTCTCCGCAGGGTTCCGTTCCGCCCTTTTCGCACTGAAGCGCCGCCGCAAACACTTTGGCGACAAATTCTTTGCCGGAACTTCTCTCCCCATTGATCAGATACGCATGCGATACTTTATTCATCGTAATGGCATTCTGCAAATGTTCTTTTAACTGTTCCTGTCCGATAATATCCGTAAATTTTGCCATTCAATATCCCCCCTGCCTTTTCTTTAGGTAAAAATGTCCAAAAGCAATCCTCTGATCTCTCCTATCTTACTTAAAATCGCCAGATTGTCCTGTTCATCCTTCACAAGCTCCTGTGCCAGTTCATCCAGGTTCTGGTCAATCAGACGGATAATACCGTACACACGGTGCCGTCCTTTCCTGTCCAGAAAATTTTCTCTGGAAAACGCATGGGAACGGTTTACGATCTCGTTCATGAAATCTTTAATCAATGCCCGATACCGCCGCATATCCTTAATATCCCGATGCTTTGCCAGTTTATCTCCCTGTCTGGTTATTTCTTCCATCATCTGCATCAGCGCGTTCTGTAAATCCTGTTCCTCAATCCGGCTGACCAGTGTAAACTTAAATGTGCCGTCCGCTTCCTGTGCCTGCTGAGGCTGTTCTATCTGTACGGGCTGCTGCACCTGATTGACTTTTATATCCACTTAAACCCTCCAATGCGCCCATTATGCGCCACATTTTATAAGATAATCAATAATCTTTAAAAGACACTGTTCCAGTTCGTCATTATGGAAAGTCTGTGTAATACCGGCCGATTTCATTCTTTCCGATGAAAAATCTTCCGCATCGGCCAGAAAGCGCCGGCACATCTCTTCGTATTTCGGGTGATCCTGTGCCTTTTCCCTGTCCAGCGCTCTTTGCAGCCGTATTCCGTCATCCAGCTCGATCATAACCGGAATCACTCTGTCTTTTCCGTAAAATCTGCTGATCTGTTCATAGGCTTCGAGCGTACCGATCACCAGATATGACTGCACGGATAAATCAATCGTATTATCCGCAACCGTAAAATACCGCCAGATACCGTGACAGGTATGATAGATTCTGGCTTCGATGACCTCTCCTTTTTTCAAAAGCTCCTGATAACCGGCCTCGTCCGTAAAATGATACTCTATGCCGTCCCGTTCCTGCGCGCGGACAGGTCTTGTCGTATAAGGCACGATCTTCCGGAGCCGGACCGTATCCTGCTCCAGCAGTCTTTTATAAATAGTATCTTTGCCCGATGAGCTTTTCCCCATCAGATACACTATTTTTCCCATATGAATAAAATGCCTTTCTCTGCTCTACAATTTCTTCTCTCTTTAATAATGCCATATTTCTATGGGAATTTCAATTTTATTCAGCAAATAATCAAAGTTCCGTCATCGGATATCCCCTGTACGGTGAGGCCGAGCCGCAGACTTTCCCCAATCTGCGCGATTATACGCTCCTCTATAACCTCCCCCGGCACAAGCAGCGGAATCCCCGGCGGATAAAGGCATATGAAATCACCGCTGATGCTGCCCGCCGCCAGTTTAAGCGGAACCCTTCTGCTTCCGTTCGCGGCCGCCTGAAAAGCCTGTGAAATGGTCAGTTTTACGGCCGGCAGCAGATCTGCCTCTTCTGCTCCTGCGCCCATATCTTCCGTCTGTCCCGGCTCCAGTCTTTTGTCGATTTGCAGCAATGCCTCCGCCAGCCTCCGCCAGCCTTCTTCCTCATCCGCAATCGTCATGATCGCCAGAACATAACTGCCCGCGGCCATCTCCATCTGCAAATGAAACTCATCCCGGAGCGTCTCATAAAGAATCTGTCCGCTCATAAGCGCTTCTCTTCCTGCAGGGCTTTCGGCCGGCCCGGTGCTTAATATAGTTCCCTTTACGGAAATGACCAGCTTACAGATATCCCACGCTGTCAGGCTGTAACCGTTTTCCCGGACTGCCCCAAAGCTTCCGATACGGATATGCTTACATTTTTTCATCTGATCCATGAACTTTTCATAATGCCGCCGAAGTAACGCAAAACGGCAGGCCGCGTTTTCCCTGATATAAGAAAGGCAGGCATCCATGCCCGCCATCAGAACATAAGAAGGGCTGCTCGATTGATAAATTTTAAGATATTGGCGCAGTTTTAAGCGATTTATGCGCTGTCCGTTTACATGTAAGAGCGCTGTCTGTGTCATGGACGGCAGCGTTTTATGCAGACTGTGGATAACAATGTCCGCGCCCTGCCTTACTGCGTTTTCCGGCATTCCCTGCACCAGCCCCAGATGTGCCCCGTGCGCTTCGTCCACAATCAAAATCTTATCTTTTTCATGAACGATACGGGCAGTCTCCCGGATATCCGCGATAAGTCCCTCATACGTCGGAGACGTGATTACTACCGCCCGACATTCCGGAAACTGCTCCAGCGCCGCTTTTACGGCTTCCGGATTTACCGCATCCGCAATATCAAATGCCGCAATCCGGCCCGGATACAGATATTTTACATTTAATTCCTGTATGAGCGCCGCATGATAGACCGATTTGTGGCAGTTACGCGCAATCAGTATCGTATCCTGTTTCTCCGTTGCCGCCGAAACGGCCGCCAGAATCCCGCAGGTGCTGCCGTTCACCAGGAAATATGTCTCATCCGCACCGTACAGCCCGGCCGCCCGCTCCTGCGCCTGCCCGATTATGCCTTCTGCCTGATGCAGATTGTCAAACCCGTCGATTTCCGTTATATCGATCTGAAAAAATTCCGAAAAGCCCTCTATAATCCCGTTACGCTTATGACCGGGCATATGATAAGGGTAAAAATCCGACTTCCCATAACAGGCAAGGCTTTCGTATAACAGCCCTGTTTCCCGTTTTTTTTCATGCTCCAAGCTGTTTCTCCTTACCGCGCGCCCATTTCGCTTCCTCGAAATCGTACCGCTTTCCGTGTCCTTTGTGAAGCTTTAATGTTTCCATCAGAGAGCAGTACTTATCCGCGCTCGTAACCACCCATGATTCCCGGCAGGCCGGCGGCACAATCGTCAGCGGCCACATGTGTTTTCTGATAATATCCCTCTGAACATCCGTCAGCTGATACTCCTTATCCGCATTCCGCAGCGCAATGCCCGGATGCCAGAAGCCATGCAGCCGTCCCCGCTCCGCAACATACTCCTTATCATGCCAGTCATAAAGAAAATAATCATGTAAAAGAGATCCTCTGATCAAATCCCTCTGGTTACAGTGCAGATGCAGTTTTTTATTCAAAATCAGGCTATACCGCGCTACGCTCATGCAATGATCGTTTACCGTCATATTTCCGTGCTGGATATGCGCCTTTGTCTTTCTGAAATTATCGGAATGGATAATGTCGTCCCCGTACTTCTGCAAAAGCCTGCGAATCCTGCGGTAACGCTCAAAATGTTTTTTCAGCCTTTCTCTTCTCCGATTCCTGATCTTTTCCAAAATGTTCATCCGCTGTTATCTTCCTTTCCTTAACTTTTCCGATATACTGCCGGCTTCTGCCGTTCACAGAGTTTCTATCAAATTATGCAGTACGGCCGCCCGATGTTCCCATGTATGCGAGGCTTTGGCCATTTCATATCCGTTATCAATAATCTCCTGCATCCTGTCCGGATTTGCAAGCAGTCCATGCACCATATCCGGCAATTCTTCCGGCCGTGCCGTCGAGTAAATTCTGCAGTTCTCTTTGTCCTTTAATATCTCATCCAGATATCGACTGCTGTCCGTTAAACATAAAGAGCCGTTTAACATGGAATTAAAGATCCGATCATGCGCGCCGTCCCGGAACCACGGCATGACATTGAGTGAAATCTTACTCTGACAGAGCTTTTTCAAACATCCTACGGAATCCAGACTGTTGCCGTTAATCAGGTTTTCCGGCTTTTTACAGTCGAGCGCATCCCAGCCGCCGCCATATACACGCACCTGAATACCCGCATCCACGAGAGCCTGCACCGCCTGCCCCCTCGTCCTGAAGCGGACATACAGATCGATAAACGTCAGTTTACTCATGACCTGCCTTAGCTCTTCCTCTGTTACCTCCGGTATCTCGATGCGGATATGTTCTTCCGCAACATCCTCCAGCGTCCGCATCGGATGCGCCAAAAGATCGTCTATCATTCCATAATAAAACGCCGTATATTCATCGTCAATCCTCGTAATATATTTCTCAAACTGTTCCGGCCTCGTATAATTGCCGACCATCGTCACATCATACCGGCGATACTGCGCAGGCGTATATGATTTTCCCGGATAAAGCTGCGTCCCGGCAAGCGGAAGAAACGGCCCGTTCTGAATCTGCGGAAAAAATCTTCTCATATATTTTTCATGATATCTGTCGATGCTGATATGGTGATAACCTTTCGGATGCTTTTCCAGAAAATGATGATAATACATCGGATGGTCCACTACGATATTGTAACTGGGTATCCCCAACGCATCCCACATCATTCTGTCGTTCTCATCCAGAAAAATTTCTTCCCCGCTCATTCCATGAAAATTAAAATTGACAAGCACGGTATTCCCTTTTTCAAAAAACCGAAAAAAACGGTTGGTACTGGTCCAGGGGCGGCTTAAATCAAATATATAAGTCTGATGCCCCATTTTCTGAAATGCCTCCGCAAGCTGTATCGAAAAATATCCCTGCGTTTCGATATCTCCCTCAAAAAGCATTATCTTTTTCATCTCTGCTGTTCCTCTTCTATGTTTTCTCTGTCAAATAACTCTCTCAGAAATTTGTTTCCTTCCCGATGGGACACACAGGCTTCCCGCAGCATGTTCTGATAAAAATCGGCTGCCGCCGCCTGCCTCTCCCTTGCAATTTCCTTTCCTCTTATTGTATAAAAAGAATCATATATTCCTTCCAGCTTATGCCGATACTCATGAAAAAAGGACTCCCGCTCGTCTTTCGATCCGTCCATAACCTCCCCGTCAGGCGTCAGGGAATACAAAGGCTGCGATACCTGTCCTTCATACAGCAAAGTGCGGGCAATGCCAAGTGCACCGGATACATCTGTTTTATCCGCATCGAATAAAATTCGGGCTTCTATGCTCTGAGGAGAATTATTTTTCCGAAAACGGTGCGACAAGATACACGCTCTGACCTGTTCCGCAAATTCCTCCGTAAAATGATGTTCCTTTAAGAAAATATACGCCTTATCCGCCCCTGCTCTCGCATGACATATTTGGGGATTTTTAAATTGTTCTTTTCTTCCTATATCGTGTAAAAGGCAGGCACAGACCAGCACATCCAAATCTACGTTCCGTTCCGCCCGGGCAATATCAAGAGCTGCATACAGCACCCTGTAAATATGCTCTTTGTCATGCGCACTGTCTTCCATACATGACAACATGTAATTTTCCCATAATAAATAATTTTCTCTCGTCATAAATATATCGGTTTCCCCCTCTTACATATTCACAGCAAATTTATTGCCGGGTTTATAAATCCTCATATTTTTATTGTTTCGGTATCCCATCCATTATCATAGCAGAAATTTTCTAACAAAAAAAGACCACTTTTTGTAAATACCTACAAAAAATCGTCTTCAAAATTTTATTCTAATGAGCCACTGGGGATTCGAACCCCAGACAACTTGATTAAAAGTCAAGTGCTCTACCACCTGAGCTAGTGGCCCATAACAATTATTAAGAAAGTAAAATGCCCAGAACCGGAATCGAACCAGTGACACGAGGATTTTCAGTCCTCTGCTCTACCAACTGAGCTATCTGGGCATTTGAGTAGCGGGGACAGGATTTGAACCTGTGACCTTCGGGTTATGAGCCCGACGAGCTTCCAGACTGCTCCACCCCGCGATATTAAATTGAATGGATGGAGGTGGATTCGAACCACCGAAGCAATTTGCAGCAGATTTACAGTCTGTCCCCTTTGGCCACTCGGGAA
>ERZ808054.568-NODE-568-length-32088-cov-11.023492_pt1 | contig 32088 bp, 16 predicted proteins | sample MGYA00380201_ERZ808054 | MGnify/ENA primary metagenome ERZ808054 (study PRJEB31490, sample SAMN06133419) | mouse gut metagenome | isolation source: Z5_2 | host: mice | place: China: Chengdu | collected 2015-05 ...
AAGACATAACCAAACTGATTTTCTCCAATTGTACATTTCATTTCTTTTAAAGTTAAACTTTCAGTATACTGTTCAATCGCCATGATGTCTTCCTCCACCTATTTATTGTTTGTCTCAATCAAATAATCATCTATATCACTTTTTTAATTCGCCAAGACTCACCTTATTTCTTGGACATGTTTGGACTTTCTCATTAAAACACATGTTCTTATATTATAAGATATCATCCTAACTTTGCCTAGTCAAGTAATACTTGAAATTTTTTAACAATCCTCTTCCCTGATATTTATTTCTATAGGATGCCAGCACTATGCAGAGAATACATATCGTTAAAAAGGGCACTTCATAAGCTTTATTTCATTTATTTGTATTCACATAATAGAACTCGTACATATCGCTCAAAAACAAAAACTTGCAAACAAATTTGTTTGCAAGTTTTTGTTTTGAAGCGATAGACGGGGCTCGAACCCGCGGTCTCGACCTTGGCAAGGTCGCGCGTTACCAACTACGCCACTATCGCGAATGTAGTTATCTTCACCAGACTTAATTAGTATACATGATATTGTGTTGTTTGTCAACTATTTTTTCTAAACTTTTTAATTTATTAGAAAAGGTGTAGGAGGGTTCACAAACTGCTCATGTAAAGCGGGTGATGGGAATCGAACCCACGTATCCAGCTTGGAAGGCTGGTGTTCTACCATTGAACTACACCCGCGCAGTGCCCAGAACCGGAATCGAACCAGTGACACGAGGATTTTCAGTCCTCTGCTCTACCGACTGAGCTATCTGGGCGCTTAACCGTGTTCTAGTATACACCTTATCGCAAGTTCTGTCAATACAAATTCTGGAAAAACCTTAAATTTATAAACCTAAAATTTCGCTACTTTCTGCCATCCGTTCCCTGAAATGCCGTCATCTGCTGATACGCTTTGAATTTGTCCCCGATGACATCTGCGGAGAGCGCGTAATGATAGATTTCCACCTCCGCCAGCTTTCCCGCAAAGGAATCCTGATATTCGTCGCCGCCCAGCAGAATCTGGTCAACAACTTTGAGATCCGGCATATTCTCCCTGCTCCCGACCATCAGACCATTGAAGTACAGTTTCCCGATATGCGTGATCACATCAAATGTCACACAGATATAGGACCACTGGCCGGGAACCGCCCGCCTGCATATGATGTCATGCCACTCGTCTGGCTCCCTGTCATCCTTGATGCGGAAAAACAAATCCCCATGCCCGCTGTTTGGCATCAGGCTCATAAAACCATCCATATATGTAATATAGATCAGGCTCGTCCACGGCTGCGCTGTGTCCGGGTTCACCCAGAAGCAGATCGAATAACTGTCACTGTACATGACCTCCTTCGGCAGATGGATACAGTTCTCCCCCACCTTGCCGCCGGGTAAGCAGATCGCCCCCTGTCCCTCATACACGCCTGCCGTGAAGGTCAGCCCTGTGCCAGCGAAAACGCCTGTGTACTCCTTCTTTTCGTCAGTCAAATGCTGCGCAAAGAGAAAACGCGTCGGACACAGGTTGCGCGTCGCAAAGAGCCTGTCACGGTATTTTTCCAGGAACGATGCCTCATCACAGGGCGTCCCGTAAAAATCGCCCACTCCAAACTGCGCGCCATAGCTGGCAAGCATTTTCACCTGCGCTGTATTTTCAATCCCCTGTGCCACGATACCGCATTCCAAATCCCTTCCCAGACTGATCACATTGCGCAGGATATAGATGCTTTTCTTGTTGTCCTGTGTCTTTGCGAGCAGATTTGCATCCAGTTTTATCAATTGGGAGGGAATCCGCTGCAATACGTAGAGCGACGAGGAGGCGAAGTTATCGACAGCCACCTTGAACCCTGCATCCAGCAGACTCTGCGCTACCGCATAGAGCTTCTCGCCATTCTCTGCGAAATCATTCTCCTCAATGCATAACTGTATCTCCTCATACCCGACCTGATACTTCTCTAAGCATCCTGCTATGATGGCAGCACTGTCCTTCTGCAAGAAAAATCTGCCTGAGAGACGCACATAAAACTCAATCTTGTCAAACTCCGTGTCCCGCCAGCGCTGCTTTTGCGCACAGACCGTCTCCAGAACATACCGCCCCATCTGGATATCGATGCTGTACTGTCTCAAGATCGGCATGAACTTCTCCTCCGCAAACATGCCTCTCCCCGGAAAATCCCACTGTATCACAGTCTCCACCGCATAGATATCCGACGTCTGAATATAGGCGACCGGACGATACAGAATCCTGAGCTCCTGCCAGATATATCCCAAGACCGCCCGCTCTTTTATGAGCTTCTCCTCCTCAATCCGCACACGGATATCCTCATAGACGACAAAATGTCCCTTGCCGTTTTTTTTCACCTGATACATTGCGACATCCGCCTGCTCCAATATGATATGAAGCCCTGTGCGCACCACCTGTCCGTAGCTGACGCCGATGCTAAAAGACAGAAGCTTTTCCACACTGACATCAAAATCTCCCCGTCGGATTTTGTCCTGTAACGAGTGCAGCCGCGCCTCCATATCTGCCCGCGCAAGCGCCCCGTCACAGAACACCACAAACTCGTCGCCGCCCATCCTGACAACGAGCTGTCCGTCAAACGTTGTGTTAAGCAGGACACTGATAAAGACCAGCAGTTCATCTCCCTTAGCATGACCATAGATATCATTGACCAGCTTGAAATTATCGACATCAATATAGAGGCAGTGCACCACAGCGTCCTCCGCCAGCGACTGCCATACCTCGCTGAGTCCCCGTCTGTTATAAAGCCCCGTCAGATAGTCCGTATTCATCTCCTTACTTTCCAGTTTGTGAAAAAATGTCCCCATCTTCTGTATCACCCCACTCTTTGATCACTGTGATAAACCGATTCCTGATCTCTTCTGTCAATGCCGCCTTCCTTGCCGCGTCTCCGTCAAACGGGACAAACCCGCCCGCCATGGACGCGTGCCCGCCGCCGTTCCCGATTCCCTCCAGCGCCTTGCCAATAATCTTTCCGGCATCGAGCGACATCCGCTTACTGCGCACGGAAAGCTTGATGCCCCCGTCCTTTGACGAGTACACCACCGAGAACGCCACCTCCTTGAGCGCCAGCATAAAGTCCGAAATATCTGCGATGACCGGGCAGTCAATCCCGGTGTCCGCAAAGCTGATCTCCTCATATACCTCGATGTTCGAGATCGCCTTAGAATAAGCGACCAGATCGCCAAAGCACAGCATACTGTTCTCAAGCAAGGAGATAATCGCATAATCGCAGTCGTCAAACATCCTATAGAGCATCTCGACATCCAGTTTACAGACGCCGCGCGTGAGATTGTTCGTGTCTATGCGGATGCCATAGGTCAGCGCGGTCGCAATATTTCGATCTATCGGAACATTATTTTCATAGAAATACTGCGCGATCATCGTTGCGCACGCCCCAACCTCCGGCCGAATATCTCTGAACCGGTAATCAAACATATCATTGTAAGGATGATGGTCCACACAGATAATCTCATCCCCTGTGAGATCTATAATATTAGAATTTCCCTTCTGGGAATCCACCAGAATCACTTCGTCCTCGTCGCTGAGCACACTCTCCAGCTCGTCTACATTCAGCAGCTCGATGCCTATGAGCTCCACCAGCTTGCCTGTGCTGTAGCGGTCAATCTTCCCTTTATAGCAGATTGTCGCGCTCACCCCACGCGACTCCAGCAGCCGCTGTAGACCATATGCACTCGCAATCGCGTCTGGGTCTGGAAAATTATGCGTCTGGATATACACATGCTCCCTGTTAATCGCCCGAAACAATTGTTCAAATTTCGTCATAACTTGTCCCCCGTCACTGTTCTAGTACTGAATACTTACATCTTACCATAAATTTCTGCATCTGTCGCGCATTAACTTGTCCAACTTTCATTAAATTCTTCACTAGAAAATGCACAACAACCGTGATATAATGGTTTGCAACACGCTAAATCAACTGTCGGGAGGTACACAATGTATACGCTGTTTGAACCGGGAGATTTACTCAACTCTCCCTATGAAGCGCTTCTGTTTGACACAGCCAAGCACAACTTTCCCATCCGGGCACACTGGCATCATTATATGGAGATCGTACTGATGGTGGAAGGCACTGCCATTGTCGAGAGCGATGGGCAGACGTATCTGCTGCATCCCGGCGACATGGCGGCCCTGCCTCCCAAGAGCATCCATGCGATCTATCACAGCCAGAACAACAAAGAACATCTGCTGTATTATGTGGTCAAATTTGACCTCAATCGATTCCGTGAAAATATCGGTTATGTGCCACAGCTCAAGAGCGCAATCCTGCAAGCAGTGGAAAAATCCGATGTTTCCTTTTACTTTACCTCGCAGGAGCTTGCAGGCTTTCCCATCTATGAGTTTGTCAGCGGCTGCACGCGCGAGGCACAGACCATGCACTACGGCTACAATATGATCATGTACTCCTACCTCAACTGTATCCTGGTCAATATGCTGCGCATCTGGCGCGAAAAAGGCTTTACGCCGTCCTATGAAGTCTCCGCTCCGTCCGGCAGCTCGATCGAGACGATCACAGAGTACATTGACGCGCACTCCGACCAGCCGCTCAAGGTCGAGCAGCTCGCCATGCGCTGCAATATGAGCTACTCCTTCTTTGCCAAGCAGTTCCGCCAGCTCTACGGACGTTCCTGCAAGGAATACATCGAGTACATCCGCGTGACAAAGACCGAAGACATGCTGCTCTTCACAGACTACGACATGACCTATATCAGTCAGGCGGCGGGATTCTCCGATTGCAGCCACATGATCAAGACTTTTCGGAAATACAAAAACATTACGCCAAAACAGTTCCGCATACAGAACACAAAATTTCGGCGCAGTTCCTGACATAAAAAAAGCAGTCGCGCTCCACGCTGTACTGCTTTTTTCGTCTGTATACGAGATTAGGATATCTTCGGAAACAGTTCCTTGACTGCTGGATAAATCTGTGCAAACTTGCGATACCGCTCCTCATAGCGCGCCGCAAGCTCCTTGTCCGGCGCTACGCTGTCAATCACCTTGACAAGCTTCGCCGCAGCCTCCTCCACCGACGCATATTCACCGCACGCGACTGCCGCAAGAATGGCTCCGCCATACCCCGGTCCCTCCTCGCTCTCGATGATGTCGAGCCGGATATTCAATACATTGGCAAAAATCTTTTTCCAGAGCGGGCTCTTCGCGCCGCCGCCGCAGATTTTGGATGCCTGAATGTCGATGCCCAGACTCTTTGCCACCTCGAACGAGTCACGAATCGCAAAAGCGACTCCCTCAAGCACCGCCTGGTACAGATCAGCCCGCGTCGAATCCATCGTCATGCCAATCAGCGTACCGCGCGCGTTGGCGTCATTGTGCGGCGAGCGCTCCCCCATGAGATACGGCAGGAAATAGACATGATTGTTTCCGAGCATCTCATCGGTGACTGCCTCCTGCTCCGCGGCAAACTCCGTTGTCTGCAAGATGTCCTCCATCCACCACTTGTTGCAGGATGCCGCGCTCAGCATACACCCCATCAGATGATACTTGCCGTCCGCGTGTGCAAAAGAGTGAAGCGCATTGTTTTGGTCCACGCCAAACTTCTTGCTGGAAATGAAAATCGTACCGCTTGTGCCAAGTGAAATGTTGCACATCCCGTCGCCGACTGTACCCGTGCCAATCGCCGCCGCCGCGTTGTCGCCTGCGCCCGCAGCCACCTTCACCTGCTCAGACAGACCAATCGCTGCCGCCACATCGGGCTTCAAGGTCCCCACCACCTCATAGCTCTCATAAATCTTGGCAAGCTGTGTCTCCTTGACACCGCAGATTTCCATCATTTCCTGCGACCAGCACTTGTGCTCCACATCAAACAAAAGCATCCCCGATGCGTCCGAGACATCTGTACAAAAGCTCCCCGTAAGCATGTAGGCGATATAGTCCTTCGGCAGCATAATCTTGCTGATCTTGGCAAAATTCTCCGGCTCATGATTTTTTACCCACAGAATCTTGGGCGCCGTAAAGCCCGTAAAAGCAATGTTTGCCGTGTATTTAGAGAGCTTTTCCTTGCCAATCTCCTGGTTGAGATAATCCGTCTCCTCCTGTGTCCTGCCGTCATTCCACAGGATTGCCGGACGAATGACCTCATCCTGCGCATCGAGAATCACAAGCCCATGCATCTGACCGCCAAAGCTGATGCCCGCCACCTGGGTCTTGTCGCAGTCCGCTGTCAGCTCCTTCAAGCCTTCCATCACCGCGCGCCACCAGTCCTGCGGCTTCTGCTCACTCCATCCCGGCTGCGGGAAATACAGCGGATACTCCTTGGACACAATCTTTTTGATCTCGCCAGTTCCTTCCATCAACAGCAGCTTGACCGCCGACGTTCCAAGATCTACACCAACATAATACATATACATTACCTCCATTCTTTTGAATTCACGCCAGCCCCTTCTCTGCACATACACGCGCCTTCTACAGTTCCTAAAGACAGTATACATGATTTTAATCAAATTATCACGGTATAAACTATATGAAATTTACCTAATAAATTTGACTTTTTACGTAGTATCTTCGTCTCAAATTTATTCCTTGATAATATCTAGCTCTGTGAGATTTACGCCGGATGAAGTCAATATTACTTTTAACTCAATATAACGGCGCTTCATTTTCCTGTATGCTGCCGATTCCTTTTCTGTATCGATCATATAGTCCTGAAGCCTTGCAAATTCTTCAATATTTTTTTGCATCAATTCTTTATCTGACATACAATCACCCTACCTTCATTTTCTATCCTGTTGATTGTTCCATCTTCATCATAACAGATTCCTGAATATGTGTAAAGTCAGTTCTCACAAGATCACATTGATCATCCCGTCCTCCGACATGACGACTGCGAGACAGATCTCCTTGGGATGACTCACTTTGTATCCCGTGATATAATTCTTGATGGAATTATATCGCGCCCCTCTGCCATAATCCCCCTCCACGACCATCTGACCATCGACAATGACGCCGATCGCATGACAGTCGCCGCTTAGGTCCGCAAAGACCGCGCCGTCAATCGCAGTGATGCCCTGCAACACTTCCTCCTTCGCCTCTGCAAGCGCAAACGGCTTTACCTTAAATCCCCGCCGGTAGCGCGACAGCCGGTTGTCGATCTCCGCCGCAATCCCTCTCTTCTCCATAAAGACAATCGACGTGCCGTGCCTACACACGCTCGATACACGCCGGACAATCTGCTGGAGCTTGTCCATCCTGTCTGGAATCCCAAAATCCTGCCCAAAGCTGACCATCTTGCCAAGATCTGCATATTTATCTACATCGGGCTGCATCGCCGGAATAAAGTAATTTCCCTCGCGGTAGGTCAGAAGCTTCTCCCCCTCCTTATGTATGCTCCACACCAGCGCGCCCTCAAAGACCACGCACAGCCCCGCCGCCTGCTCTGCCGCACTCCCGCGCAGCACACTCCCCTCGATCACACGCTCCGGCAGCTTCACCCACAGCCCTGACGCCGAACCCGACACTTCCATTAATTTGCGGACCGGGCGCATATTCTTTGTCTTGAACTTAATCAGATCAGACTTCCGCTCACGCCGGAAATACACCGCGCCATCCAAATCAGGCGGCATGGAATTTTCGCTGAAAAATATCTGCGTCCTGACTGCCCGCCCCTCATAGGGCATCGCAGAGATCTGGATAAAATTTATCTGGTCCGGCAGTTTATTGGCGCTGATCACCGCCTGTACATAGTTGTCCATCAGCCATTTTCGCTCCAGCAGCCTTCCAAACAAGGTCCTTCCGCCAGAGCGGCTACAAAGTTCTTCCAGAAGTATCATATCATAAAATTTCGGCACCAATTCTTCCAATATGATCTGCGCAAGGATTGTGTTGGCTTCGCACGCCGTACCCCACGCCATGACCCAATACAGCTTCCTCTTTCGCCCGTCAGAACCATCTCTGTGATCAGCGATCTCTGATGCCTTCGCATAACAGTACCGTAGCCCGTTTTTGCCCGCAAGTCCCTGTGCAAGCGCACTGTCCACATCCTCGACGACAAGGAAATGCGCATGATCATCACATTCCCCCCCATCGACCGCTTCCTGATACAGAAACAAAAACATCTGGTAATCAGGGCTGCAGTGTGTAAAATGCTTCCGCATCAAACCGCGCAGCGCATTGTTCAAGCCAGTGGACTCTGGTAACTGTTCATATTGTTTGTCGTTGAGATTGAATGGTTTCATGGTGGTATTCTCCTTTACATCCCTTCTCTTAGGAGCTGTTCAGAACAAAAGTTCTCTCATGCCTGTTCTATGAAATATTTCTAAACATCTTCCTTCGTTCTCAGCTCTCTATATATCGTATGCATTACGTGATCTTGTTTCTTCTTGGCAGCATACAATATCAAAAAACAAAGAGGAACTTTACTACTGTAAAGTTCCTCTATTGTATACTACACGATCAATTGCTTAGAATGATCTACTGTAGAACATTAGACTTAAGCTTAAGGAGTTTCTGACTGCTCTGGAGTCTCTGGAGTCTCCTCGCCTGATCCTGGCTGGTCTGGAGTCTCCTCACCTGATCCTGGCTGGTCTGGAGTCTCCTCGCCTGATCCTGGCTGGTCTGGAGTCTCCTCGCCTGATCCTGGCTGGTCTGGAGTCTCCTCACCTGATCCTGGCTGGTCTGGAGTCTCCTCACCTGATCCTGGCTGGTCTGGAGTCTCTGGCTCAGTCGGTTCTGGCTCTGGTGCAGGTTTTGCTTTCTTCTCTACGAAGATGTAGAATACAGTGTCATTTTCAACTACTTTATCTACTTTAATTGTCACATCTACTTTCGTATCTGCTTCAATATTTGTCAGATCTACATCGTTCGTGTTAATAGCAAGAGTCTTTTCTTTCTTATCTTTGTCTATATAGCTTGCCTCTGCATTGCTATATGTGCCAGTTCCCTTCTTTACAACGTTAATTGTGTAAAGCTCATCTTTCTTTGCTGTGAAAGATCTTGTCGCACTAAGTCCTGATGTTGACTTAAATACTACTTCCTCAAATACAGCAACTTCTGTCTCTTTGATGTCGAACTTCACGTCTGCATCCTTTTCAACATTTTTTACAACTACTCTGACAAGAATTGTGTCATCCTTCTTCATCAATTCTGTTGAGAGTGTTGAACCAGACTCCTCACGAATGTCTTTGAACGCTTCAATTGTGCAATTATTATATACAACTTTCTCTTCGTTCTCCTTGCCATTCGTAACCGCAAAGTCATATCTTGCATTCTTGGATGCCTTGAACTCATACCAGAATGTCTGCTCCTCACCTGTTGCCTTGAATGCTGCTGGTGAAGCTGTGATTTCTGTCGGTTTCACTGTTGTAACTTTAACTTTTGCTGTCTCTTTCTTGTTGCTGTTGTCATCATTCGGCTTAACACTCAAAACAATGTTCTCATAGGTCTTAACACCCTTATTCAGAACTGCTTCTTTGAAGCCACCCGCTACTAAAGCATTGCCTGTGGTGAACGCATATCTGTTAGATACTGCTGGTATGAAACTTACAATTGCGCATTCACCCTTGTTGATCTCAATTGACTTCTCAGCATCGTCTGCCTTCAATACAACTGGCTCAATCTTTGTCACCTTAATCGCAACTTCTGCCTCTGCTACTGGCTGCTCATCTGCCTGCGGTGCTTCTGGCTCAACCGGCGCTTCAACTGGCTTAGTATATGTTACTGTAAACTTCTCAACCGCATTTGTCTTAGCGTACGATCTCACAACATATGCTGCATTTTCTGGATTACCTGTAAACACTGTAGTTCCATTTGCATCTAGCACTCTCTTGTTGCTCAATGATGTTGACATTCCTTTTCCTACAACAGAGAACGCATACATGCCTTCATTGCGAACCGGGAACTCAAATGTTGCAGACTCGCCGTTCTTAATCTTAACTTTAGACTCTGTGCCTTCTGCTAAGACATTAATCGGTGTCTTCTTTACAGTGTACTTGAACTGTGTATCGTCCACATCGCGTGCTTTCAGTACGATTAATACGATTTCATCCTTGTCTAATGTAGCGCTGGTTCCCAGAGACTTATTAGACATATCATCATATTTATATACTGCTTCTAAACCTGCCGTCGGCTTAGTTGTAGATGTAGTCGTGCCATCTTCGTTGGTTGATTCAACTGTAACTCCTACCATCTGATCGAAGCTATATTCGCCGCGCTCAGGCGCTTTGAACTGGTAGAATGCATATGCATTTTTAGGCATTGTTATTTCTTTTTCGGTATCAGCTGCCAATGTTTCTACATTTGCAAGCGGTTCTACCTTGAGTGTTGCTGTCTGCTCTGCTGCTTTGTTTGTTTTGACAGTCAGGTAAACAACATCGTTCTTATTAAACAGATAACCCTCTTTTGCGCTTGTAAGCTTTGCATTACCTGTTGTTCCGTTTAATGTCTTCTTCTGTGCGCTTACTGTTACATCTGCATTGCTGACTGTAAAGCTGTATCTGCCATATGCAGGAATTGTATACTGATAGTAAGCATTTTTGCCTGCTGCAACCTTTGCCTCAACACTGTTGCCAGTCATCGGTGTCGCATCTTCTGGTGTCGTCGGCTGGATTGTGATTGAGCCCTTCACATCAACAGTTGTGTTGCTAGATGAAAGTGTTACTTTAATTGTCTGGCCCTTCTCCAAGTAGCATGTAGTATAACCTTCAGCATTTAATGATAAAGACTCTCTAGTTGTAGGTTTTACTGAATAGTTCTCATATTCAACCGATAAATCTCCAAGTGTGCCTGCATTCTCATCAAGTTTTACAAGAATACCATACTCACCATCTACCCGAGCGATATAGCTGTATGTCTTCTCTGCTTCCTTCTTCTCGAAGTTAAAGGTCTTCGCAACACCGCTCTCAAGCTTCTCTGTAGTAGCCTTTGATGCTGTAATGCTTAATGTACCCTTTGCGTTATCTGCCGAAGCCGATGCCTTAATGTACAGTGTCTGTCCTGCATACAATGGTTTCTTTGTAGCGCCTGTAAAGTCACTTGTTAAAGATGTAGATACTGTGATTGTTGCATCTGTTGCAGTTGCGTCCTTTTCATCCTTTGTCCACTTGATGTTATAATCGTCTGTATCTACTGCTGTGAACTTATAGATTACTTCATCGTTAGCCTTTGCAAGTGTAATTGTCTTGTCTCCAGTTGAGATTGCTTCTGGATTCATTGCTTTTACAGTCACATTGATTGTTGTCTTAACATCTTCTGGTTTTGTGGCATCTACTAGTGTCAAGGATGGTGTTACGGTATAAACTACTGTCTGACCAGCCTTTAATTCACGTGTCGCTGTGTAGTTGCTTGAGTCTGTTGCAACAGAATTACTTGTTGCATCAAATACCTTGTCATACTTAGAAACAGAGAATTTATGTGTGTCTGTATTGACTGTCTGGTCTCCCTCTTTCTTCGTATTCTGTACTGCCGCTACATTAAATGTGTACACACCTTCCTCAAGAGCAGTAAATGTATACCAGCGCTCAGCGGAATCATTACCTGTTACTTCAAGCGCTTCTGTCTTATCTACTGTCAGTGCATTTACCTTCACTTTGGATACGATGATCTTCGCATCCTCTGCTGCGCCTGCCTTCACTTCTACATAGATGGTATCGCCTACCTTAACCTTAGGCATATCGTTTTCCTTAGCCTCAGACGAATCATCTACCAAGATTTCAGCAGTTGCACCGCTAGTTGCAACATCTTCATACTTCGCATTAAAGTACTTCACATCGTTTGTAGCTGTAGCATTAAACTGATACTTGCCGTTCTCAGTTACTGTGAACTTAAATGTCTTTGTTGTGTCTTTTGTTACTGTCTGCTCCTCACCTAACTTCAGCTCTGTCATCTTGCCTACTTCTGAGGATACCTTTACGGATACTGCATACTTGTTGTCTTTCTTATCGTTCTTGCTCTGGTCTGCTGCGTCCAAATCGCCAAATGCATTTACGATATGGTTCTTGTCAATATAGAATTTAACGAAAACTGTGTCTCCAGCATCCATGTATATGCCTGTAGTAGCCTTTGTTGTTGCAGGTATCTCTGGCTGAGCATCATCTGCATTCACTGCTGCGATTGCTGCTGCGTTGTCCCGCTCAATTATGCTTCCGCCGTCTGACAATGCATTATTTCCATCTGCTGCAAAGATCTCTGCAGTAACTACTTTCGTTCCTTCCGCATTATTCTTTGTCTCTGTCTCGAAAGTATACTTACCTGTCTCAAGGGCTGTAAACTTCGCATATACTGTCATCTTATCCTTTGTCAGCTCATCAGATACTGTATCCTTAGAACCAAGAACAAGTACATTTTCTGCCAGTACCTCTCTCCGCTCTACCCAGAGCTTCGCATCCTTCTGTACCTGGATAAATAATGTCTCGCCAGCCTTCAGTCCCTTTGTAGCATAGTATGTTATAGTCTCTGTCTTTCCGTCAGATGTTGTATCACTTCCAGTTTCATCAAATGATGCAACTTTGTTATCCTGCTTCGGTGTTCCGAAGAATCCCTCTGTATCAGATACAAACTTGTATACATTGTCTTCTGGTGCTGTAAATGCAATCCATCCGCCAACGCTATTTGCTTTTACTTCAAGCGGAGCTGTCGCTGTGTTTGCTGTTGTCAGTCTTGCGAAGTTCGTAGATCCTATAACTTCTAATGTAAAACTGCCATTCAGCTTAAAGTAAAGCTTCTGACCCGGTTCAAGTATTCTTGTGATCGTGCCACTCTTATCAACGCTTACAGAAATTGAATTTCCCTTTCCGTCGTAAACACCACCAATAAGGCTAGTTTCAGGAGTTGCCCTAAATTTATACTCACCATAAGTCGGTGCTGTAAATGATACCCATGTTCTGTCATATGTGCTGTCTGCATTTACTGTAAGTGGATCTGTTGCCGACAATACCTCAAGTCTGCCATCATAGAACGGATCCCACTGTGCAAGAATATTCTTATAGAAGTTATCATCACCTGTAGGTTCATATCCGCCTGCGAATCCATCACCGTTGCCTACTGCCTTCACTCTGACATCATATCTAGCGATAACCTTCTTCGTAATCTTAGATGTTACGGTGATTGTTGTATCGCCAGCCATCATTGCCTTGAATGTCGCTGTGTAGGTACCTGGGTTTGCCTTGATCGAAGCAACCTTTGTATTGCTGCTCTTCCATGTAAGCTTATCTGTTGTTCTGTCTTTTGACCAAGTGTTGTCTGTATCATCTGCTACCAATGTGTATGTATTACCAGACTGGAAATATGGCATATCGGTCAATGCTTTTGCATTTACCATTTCAAAGGAACCATTATTTCCTGCTACATCCTGAGCATAAGCATGCTTAATTGTAATACCACCCCTGCCGCTCTCTACAGCATCTACATTGTAATTTCTTGCTGCCGGGATATTGGTCGTCTTTACCTTTGTCGTAACAGTCTTGCCCTTCTGAGCATCATATACAGGTGTAACTGATACTGTGTAAGAAGAAAGTCTTACAATTTTGTCATTCGTAATAGTATAAGCAAATGTATCTGTCTTTCCAAAATACTCTAAACCGTCTACAATCCAGCTCTGTCTCTTCTGCTCATGCGGCTTTATATTACTTTCTTCATCCTTACGAACTGCTTTGACGAACTTCTTGGACACGATATTCTTTCTAGCATCCATCAACGCGATCTCATATCCATAAGGATTTCCTGCATGCTTGAAGTTGATTGTAATGTTCTTGTCATCTACATAAGCTTTCTTTAAGTTCTTGACAGGGTCAAGCGCTGCTGCTGTCAATGTCACTGTCGCTGTCATCTCTGTGCCGTCGGCTGTTCTGTCAGTCACTGTCAGTTTGAATGGTGTCTTGTTTGGTGACATTGCAACAATGTGCCAATTGCGGTAATAAGGCCTAGTATTCCACTCAGACAGATCTCCATCTTCCACCCAATCATCATTCCCGTCATAAATCTTATATCCAGCCTGCGCTGCTGCCTCGATCATCTCATCAGAGATTGAGATCTGGCTTGATTTATACTCAGGAATTTTCTTGTTGCCCTGCTTATACTGTAAAAACTCACCTAATTGTTTGTCATCGCCAACTTTTAATTTAGCCTTTTTGCCTGTCACTGATGTCGGTGTTGCCTTAATTGCAAGAGATACCCATCCGATTACAGGTTCATCCGTCGTGTCTGCCTTCACATAAATATAAACTTTTTTATATCCATCCCATGAAGTAGCTTTGAGACTAATCTTACCTTTGTTGTTGATTGTAGCATACTTAGAGCTGTCATAATCGTTCTCCCAAGGATCTACATCAATCCAAGTCTTTTTTTCCTCATCCCAAGCTGTTGCGCGTGTGTCAAATACGCCATATGTAAGCTTTGGATTATAGTAATTTGCCTGTAACGGTTTTGTAAGCGGCAACGCATATCTGCGCAAGTCCTTATCTTCTGCTGCCGTATTTCCGTCATACTTCTCGAAGAACAGACCATTTACAGAAATCTGTGCAGACTTCGATAAGAGTTCTACTTCATATTCATTCGCTGTTGGATCAAAGATTTCTGTTCCATCTGCCTTATAACCTCTTACCTCATACTTCACAGCACTCTTGCCGATCGGTGTATTGGTCTCTGGATCTACATTGAAGTATGGCTCAAGCTTCTGTACCTGTGACTTCACTGCCACAAAGTTCTTCACTGCGCCCTTGAATGAAAGATCAACCTGTGAACCATCATCCAGCTTTCTTGCTGCGCTGACATTTCTTACATATACTACATAATTTCTGCCAGGCACTAAACCTTCCACGGTTTCCGTGATCAGCTTTGTCTTTGCGTCATAATTCTCTGATGCGGATGTCGCATAAGAGTATACTGGCGCTACTGCGAATCCAGCCTTCTCCCACTGATTATTCTGCATTCCGGCAATTTTTGACTCAAAGTCTGTCGCTTTTGCCTTCTTTGCCTCGATCACATAGATCTCTCTGCGGTATCCGTTTCCAGCATTTGTAAACTGAACTTTGACAGTCTCATCCTGTGGGATCACTTTCTTGATAGAAGGCGCTGTCACATCTGTCACAGTAATCTTTGTCTTTGCTGTCTTCACACCCTTGCCAGTGATCTCTACGTACTTGCCGTTCTCAAGGTATACAGGGTATGCCTCGATCTGTGTTGTCGCTTTCTTCTCTGTGTGAAGCGCTGTCACAATACCTGTATCAGGATCAACGCTAATGAACTGGTTCTTTGTCTCATTTGCTGTTCCTGCAATTCTGTACTGAAGCTTGATCACGTCGCCAAGCTGTTTCTTTGTAATCTTCACATCCAGCTGCTGTGTCTCACCTACTGCCATCTTCGCCTGTACGCCATTGAACTTAATGGTCTTCGGTGCAACTGCCTTTTTCAAATCTGCCTGGAGCTCAACACCCTCAAACTGGAATGTCTCTGTGTAGCCTTCCTCCCAGATAATGTTGAATGATCTTACTTTGTCTTCCTCTGTTACAGGGAAGAGAACTGTGATGTAATGACCGCCATTCTCATCTGGTGTCCAGTCTGCCAGAACATATCCGCCTGCCTTGGCAACTGCCTCTGCAAAGAAGAAACGAGTTTTGTTGTTGTCAAAATCATTTTCAAACTCAGTCGGAGCATAGATGTTATATGAAATAAAGTTACCTGCAAGGTTTGTTGCCTTATTCTCCTTATTAATAACATCTGTCACACTTAATTTGTAGATAAATGGTGCTGCCTCACGCGGTTTGATGGTGTATGTACTTCCATCATATGCATATTTTAATGCTATTGAATGCTCTGCGTCAGTCTTTGAAGCAGTTACCTTGCCCTGTCCTCTCTCACTAACGGTCAATGATGCAGGATTGTAGGTAACATTATAGCTGTCTGCCAAAGGAGTTGCCAGATCATTATCCAGCCTCACAGCATACTTGCTGCCAAATCTGAGGTAGTCTTGATTTGCATCCGTAATCAAGTCTTTATCATTTACCTGGAACTTGAAGCTTGGTGTATGTACATAATAAGTATTCCCGTTACTGTCAGTCTGTTGTTTTCTAAACGCAGGATATCCGCCATACTTATTAATTTTACCCCAGTCATATACATCAGTAACTGTATAATACTCTTTGGTTTCAGTATTGTAAGCAATGTAATGATTGCCATACGATCCATTTGCCAGCTCAGCATACTCGAAGAATACACGATCCTTGTCAAGGAGATCGCCCTCTACTGTAAGCGCATTCAGAAGAAGCTTATCAACAGTCTCGCCTGCTTTGATATCTGTCTTCAACTGTGGTGTAATTGTGATATCACGCTTTGTAATCTCAAAGGTATAATCATTATTTTGATTGCTATATACCTTTGTGTCACCATATGTATAATAAGGCTCTTCTTCATTATGTGTTATCTCAGTAATCGGTCTGTACTGCTCATTACCCTTGAATCTCAATGCAAGTGTATACTTACCACCCCAAACTACATTTTCAGTAGTGTATGCACCTGATCCCTCTTTCTGCCAATACAGATTTACCTTCTCAGGATCATACTCTGATGTCGTATTCAGAATTTCAGATGTAATGTCCTTCTCCTTCGACATATCCTTATCTGAATAAATCTTAACAAGACCTTCTGGAAGTGTAATCGCTTCACCGTCATACTGCTTATCCTGTGGAATCTTCGTCATATCGATGTCAACATACAGTCTGCCTTCACCGATGAACTTGATTACACTAAGCTCTGTATAGTTTTCTTTAACGCCTTCTGCCTCGTACGCTGTCGTGTAATTCGCGCCGTCAAGTGTTGCAACTACACCATATTCATACTTGCCAACCTTGTTGTCAAATACCTCATGTGTCGTCGTCACATAATTGTCTTTGTTGGTTCCGTCAGCATTCTTTTCCTTATTCTGAACCTCATATCTGATTGACGCTGTAGAAGGAAGTGTCACCTCCAATGAAGACTTATCTTCGCCTACGGCATCATACTCAGTCTTGACATTATTTGGAATCTTATATGCCTTGTAAATTGTTTTGTCAAGGCTTGGTATCTCATTCCCGCCATTCTGCCAATTAGGAATCTTCTGACCGTCCTGTGCAACCTGATCGCCAGGCACGATCACAACCTGCTGCTTCTCAACCTTGAAGTATACCTTCGCATCCTTTGCCCAATAATTGTGCTCTGGATCTGCATACTTAATTGTCAGCTGGTATACATTAGCTGGCGCTGTGGAAGTAAAGTCGCCATTGTCATACTCTGTATTGCCAAGTTCATCTTCAGCAACATCCTGCCAACTTTCTTTCTCAAGCGGAGACTCTTTTTTCTGTTCCTCTGTCTTTTCGACATATTCTTCATAAGTCGATAAAGGCAGTTTCTTCCATGTATAGGTCAATCCGTCTGTCGAAGATGCCACTACATTTGAGCCGTCCTTTACCTGAGCCTGCTTATATGCGCCTCTGTTTGCAAACAATGCATTCTCATCATAAACCTTCACTGCCGGGCTGTCTGCTGAACCAGTGCCAACAGTAGGGTTCTTGTATGTATCATTGAATGCCTTTACGATCGGCTCATAATCAATAACAGCTTCCTTTGTCGCTGCCATATTTACTGCTACAGCATTCTCCTCAAGTGTTGTCGTATCAACCTTTGCAAGGTAATTTCTGTTTGCAGCATTGGTTGCCACATTGGTAATAGATTCTGTTTCACTGTTCAGAGAGCCATCAGCTTTATATGTACCCTTGTTACCAGTAAAGATCACTCTGTATACATACTCATGGTCGTCATCCCTATTCACAAGCTGTCCATTGTTTGCTGCCGGACAAACGTCATCCAACCACTCTCTGTCTTTCTCTTCAATTACCGTGTCTTTCTCTTTGCTTACAGCGCGCTGAAGCTTGAACAAAGGCTTGTAATACTGTTCTTTCTTATTTTCATCATCACCAGCATATGTTACACCAAAGAAATCATCTGTCTTGATATCATCATCATTGACTTTGCCATCTGTCATTGTGCTGACTTTGTATTCGATCTCTTTCAGCGCCTTATTAACATCTGCCCGAGTCATTCCTTCATGGAACAATGAGCCAAGTGACTCTGAATCATTAGCGATCTTGATCACTACTGGAGCTGGCTCGATCGTAGCTGCAACAGGATCACTTGCTGATGCCTTGTATGCATTCTTATCATCGCCTGCATATACCCAGATCACATAGTACTCGCCTGCCTCTTCAGGTGTCTCACCCTCCGCAAGCTTTACATACTTTAATCCCGGCTCTTCTGCATAACAAATACTGCCATCCTCCTGGATGCCATCTGCTACGCTATTAGGAGCCTGCTCACGTCTGTACCAGCCAGGCACTGCCAGTGTCTCGCCTTCTGCCGGCGCGAGTTCTTTGTCCTCATCCTCTTTGTTCACGACAAATACCTTTGCCGTCTTCGCAAAGAGATCTGTGAGTGCTGTAGAAGAATCGCCATAGACCTTCGTTACAGGATATGTCACGCCGTCAAGCACTGCCTCTACCCTTGTCTCCTGAAGGTCGCCAACTTTTACTTTATAATATTCTTCTGTAGTTACCTTATAGTTTGTCTTTTCCTTGAAGTCGATTGTGATCCGAACCTCATACCCTGTCTTTGCATTCAGGACTGCGGTATCTTCAAGATCTGTCTCTGAACCTGCCTCACGTACAGTAACCGTAAATTTCTCTACGATCGCATCCTTGGCGTCAACAACTTCGTCATCTTCATACTTGAGATCATAATCTTTTGTAATCTGATCCTTGAGATCTTTGACAGTCTTGCCTGGATCGATCTCTAAACTTTTGTTCAATACAAGCTCAAGCTCTGCGAGTTCAATCTTGACATAAACATCCATAGATGCCTCTGACCAGGTATCCTTCTCAGCCGCAAGGGAAATATGTAACTTGTATTCGCCTACGTTTGTCGGCACGCCGTCCACTGCCTCTGTGTAAGCATCTGCTCCCTCTGCGCCAGCTTTCTTCGCTGTCCACTTAAAAGCATAATTCGCTTTTGCAGTATTGTGCATTTTTTCGTCGTCAACCACGATGTCAATGTACTTCTTTATGTCTTCCTGAAATTTACCGCATCCTTTGTTGCGTCCGTACTCTGTTGTAAATGTAAGAGGAAGTTCACCGTATACGCGTGTAAATCCGTCGATTGCTTCATCGCCCACGCCTACTGTATCGTCCAACTCGAGTTTTGTGACAAGCTTTGTTTCCTCAGCATCCACTTCCTTCTGCGCGATTTCCTCTGTCTCTTTCTCGCTTACTTCTTCCGGCACGCTTTCGGTTTCTGCTTCACTTGACGTTTCTGTTTCGCTGCTTTTCAGCTCGCTTTCGACTTCTATTTTGCTCTCCGCTTCGACTTCGCTTGATGCTTCCGCTTCTTCGCTTGGCGCTTCCGTCTTCGGCTCGCTTTCCGCTGTCACTTCCGCTTCTTCGCTTTTCACTTCCGCTTCCGCTTCCGCGCTTTCTGCTTCTTCCGACTCGCTTCCTTGCTCTCCTCCTTCCTCGCTTCCTGCTTCTGTCTCTGTCTCCGTCATTTGTTCAGCTCCGCTGCTCTCCGTCGCCATCGCTGTCGCCGGCAGTGATTCAAACATCATTGCCACACTCAGTATGAATGGCAGCGCTCGCTTAAACAATTTCCGTTTAAACATTTTTCATAGTCCCCCTTTTTTAATTTTGGGCGTGCACCTCGGTTTTCCTCCTTGCACTTCTTCTTGTTGCTTGCTCCTGCCTGGGCTTTTTCTGTCTTTTCTTCTGCTTGCCTTTCCCAGCGCCATAGAGTCATCTTTCTATTTTTGGAACCTTTTTCTCGCTTTTTTTTATTTTTATTTCCACAATTTTTTCTTTCTTTATTTCATTTTTATTGTCATGTTTTTATCTAATACCTTCTTTTGCTCTTTTTTTGTGCGTTTTTTGTTCGCTTCCGTCTTTTTGTATGCTTTTCTCCTTTTCTTTTGTGCACCTTGCCTCCTCCCTTCCTTTCTCTTCTCTTTCTCTTCCTTTCTCTTCTCTCTTTCCTCTTCTTTTTCTCTCCTTTCCTTTTTATATGTGAACGTATGTTCGCGGTCCGCCTTCTTCCTTTCCTCTTTTTTTCTCTCCCTTCCTTTTTCCCATCCCTTCCTTTTTCTCTCCTACCTTCCTTTTTCTCTCCTACCTTCCTTTTTCTCTCCTACCTTCCTTTTTCTCTCCTACCTTCCTTTTCTTTTTTCCTTCCTCACTTTCACTCTCCTTTTCTCTTCTTTACCCTTTTTCTCATCTTCTTTTCTCTTCTTTTCTCTTCTTTTCTCCTATTTTCTTTCCTTCCCTTTTCTTTCCTCTCCTTTTCTCTTCCTTCCTCCCCCCTCTTCTTCCATTTCCTTTTCTCTTCTTTCCTCTCCTTTTCTCTTCTTTGCTCGCTTTTTCTCTCTTTTCCCTTCTTCCCTTTTCCTTTCTTTCCTCTCCTGTTCCTTCTTCCTTCCCTTCTTTCCTCTCCTTTTCCTTCTTTCCTCTCCTTTTCCTTCTTTCCTCTCCTCTTCCTCTCCTGTTCCTTCTTTCCTCTCCTGTTCCTCTCTTCTCTTCCTCTCTCTCCTTTTCTCTCTTTTCCTTCTTCCTTCCCTTTTTCCTTCTCCTCCTTTTTTCCACTCTTCTCTCTTCCTTTTTCTTTACAATATTTTCTCCTCTTTCTCTCTTCTTCCTCTTTCCCTCCTTCTTTCTCTCTTCTCCTCTTTCCTTCTCTCCTTTCTCTTTTTCTCCTTTTCTCCTTTTCTCCCTCTTTCTTTTTTCTTCTTCTTTCTCTCCTTCTCTCTCTATTTCCTTTTTTCCTCCTTTTCTCTCCTCTTCCTCTCTTTTTTCTCTTCCCTTCTCTCCTTTTTTCTTTCTCTCCTCCTTTTCCTTCTCTCCTCTTTCTCTCTCCTCTTTCCTTCTCCTCCTCCTCTTTCTTTTCCTCTTTCTTTTTTCTCCTTCTCCCTGCTTCTGCTCTCCTACTTATCTGCTTCTTGCTTTTTTATTTTTCTCTCCTTCTCCCTCCTCGCCTCTTTCTCTCTCCTCTTTCCTTCTCCTCCTTCTTTTCCTCTTTTTCTCCCTTTTCTCCCTCTCTCTCTTCCTACTTCTTCTCTTTCTTGACTTTCCTCTCCTCCTTTTCTTCCTCTCCTCCTTTCTTCTTCTTCTCCTACTACTCTCCTTCTTTCCTCTTCCTCTTTTCTCTTCCTCTTCTCTCTTCCTCTTTTCTCTTCTTGCCTTTTGCTCTTTTTCTCACTTTACTTCAACCTTGCTTGTTCTGCTGTCGATTGAACTGTATGTTATATGATAAAAGTTTTAAAGATATCGTAAAAATGCTTTAAAATAACATTTGTTATTATAAAAACACATCGTTTCGACATAAAAATATGTGTTATTTATTGTGCACCCTTTTGATCATTATGCTAAAAATACTAAATCGTTTGTTCTTCTACAAAGAAAATAGTGCGTAGCAACAGCAGAAAGAGAATATCCGTAAACTTGCGTGGCTAGCGCCAGCAAAAAATGGGTCCTCCTTAATAAGCAATAAAATATCGCGAGTTTTTTTATTCGTAATTGCTTCTAGCTCATGTAGGTTTTCTAATAACATCACAAATCGAGCAGACAAGTCATCTTCCCCTGCTCGTTGCCAGTCGGACAACCCGTGCGCCTCCTGATCGGCGTACTTTCTCTGCATAGGTCTGTGCATAAAAAAATCGAGTAGAGAGATTTTCTCTTCATCTACTCGCGTGTCGAACACTCGTCAGCATCCGCTGGCATGGTTTCTTCAGATGTTTATATAATTGAAAAGGAGCTGTGACAAACGTCACAACTCCTCTCCAATTAATGTGTGTGTTGATATGTATCAATAGCATATAAAATTAGTTAATTTTCTGTTACTGTAAATGTAATCTTAGCAGACTTTCCTGAAGCTGTCTTTGCTGTCACTACAGACTTTCCTGCCTTAACTCCATACAAAACATATCCCTTAGAAGTTCTCATAATCTTAACATTACTGTTATTTGCTGTATAAGAAATGATCTTCTCGTTGAACTTTGTATCAGTATATCCCTTCTTTGCTGTAACAGTATAAGCCTTCTCTAACTCAAACGGCTGCTTCGCATCAACTGAAACAGTTACTTTTTTGTTAGCCGCTTCAACCTTCTGTGTCGGGTTGCATACAGTGATTGTTGCTGTTGCTGTTGCGCCGTATGCTGCTCTTGCACGAACCTGAATAACTGTACCGTTCGGAGTAGAGACTGGGATTGTTACTTTGCCTTTATCGCTTACTGTAACACCAGACTTTGCAATTGTTTCGTCATCACTCTTACCATTGAGACTTACAACTCTCCACAGAATTGTCTCTTTCTTAGCGCCCTTCGGAAGCTGCTTGCTAACCTTCAATGTTACAGAGTAATCCTTCTTCGCCTTGTTATTCCAGTTTACAGTCACATTGGACTTGCTCAACTCTATTCTCTGAACAACCTGTGTTACCTTGATTGTTGCTGTCTGCTTAACTGTCTTGCCGCTTGTGTTGATTGCGCTCACTGTGATCTTTGCAGTTCCTGCTGCATGTGCTGTAACAACACCGTTCTGATCAACAGTAGCTACCTTTGTCTTGTTTGAGCTCCATGAAAGCATATCCTTAGTTGCGCCATCACCCAGAACTGTTGCTTTCAATTCCTGTGTATCCTTAGGATTTGTCACATACATTTCTTTGATATTTTGATCAAGCGTTATACCTGTTACCAAGCTCTTCTTAACCTCGATCTCAATCGGCTTAGACTGCTTATCTTTATAATAAGCGACAACTTTAACTTTACCTTCAACGCCCTTCTTGTTGGCTGTCAATACGCCCTTTGAAGTAACGGTTGCAATATTCTTCTGTGTTTTATCAGCAAGTTTGAACTTAATCTTCTTCGCCTCATCGCATACTTCCGGCTTTGTAACTGCAATCAACTGAACCTTCTGTCCATTATATACTGTCTTGCTGCCTCTGTCAGTCACAACATCTGTGATCTCCTGAAGAGGAGCCTTTACTGTTATCTTAAATGTAACTTTCTTACCTGAAGAAGCTGTTGCTGTGATTGTTGCCTTACCAGGATTAATTCCTGTGATTGTTGCCTCTGTAGACTCTCCAAATGCTCTTGTAGCGCCCTTTGTCTTTCCTACAACAGATACAATATTCGAATTGCTTGAAGTCCAGTTGATATAATCTGTCGTCTTCGCCGGTGTAGCGACTACCGAAAGAGTTTCCTCTGGATATCTCTTAGAAGCAGTGATGATCAATTCCTTTACTTCTTTGCTCTTCGTAAGCTTTTTGATTGGCTCACCCTTTAAGATCTCAAATGCTGGTGTCTTTCCTGTAGCGCCTCTCTCACCAGTTGCGATTACTACAATCTTCTTCCCAACCTTCTTCAATGTCAGGATACCATTCTTGTCAATGGAAGCTGCGCTTGTGCTCTTGCCAATCTTGCCATCCTCATAAACCTTCCATGTGATAACATCGTTTGTATCAGCCGGTTTTGTGAGATAGTCGTTCATGTCAATTTTGTGCTTTACATATGCATCCTTAGGTGCCTTTAATGTGAAGCTGCTAGCATATTTCTTCACTGTAACGTCTGCGCTCGCCTTGTACTCTGTACCTGCGATTCCTACAGTCACTACATCTTTACCTGCTTTTTCACCTTTTACTTTGACCTGTCTGTTGCCAAGGTCTTTGTCTGGCTCAAATTTAACAAGTTTCTCTTTGCTGTCCCATGAAATACTTTCCTCTAATACTTCTGTGACAGTTGTCGGCTTGCCGTCTAACAGAACCTCTAAATCACTGTACATCTCAAAGTTAGCTGAGTTGATCGTGATTGTCTGGATTCTTCCATCCAGCTCAGTTGAGTCTCTCTCCATAATCAGAGATGCAGTCAAAACATCGTCTGGATAGGACTCTCCTACAGTGACCGTGAGATTGTCCTTGTCAAGAGCGATACCAATAATTCTGTCTTTAATTGCCTGATCAGGTATCGTGCCTGGAATATCCTCAGGTCCTACTGTACCTGAACCTGTACCTGTACCATGTGTACCTGTACCTTCGGCAGATCCCTCGGCATACAGACTTGCCAATCCGTCTGCCAATGCCGTCAATGGTGTTGAAAATACCATCGTTATTGCTGTGGCAAATGCCAGAGCTTTAATCATTGGTTTTTTCATAACATTACCCTCCTATTTTCTTCATTTTTATATGCTTGTGATGATACTACTCCCTAATGATAAGTCCAAAGCTGAAAATATTCAAGTTTTTTTTTTGAAAATCATGAAATTTTAGCTTTTTTCAGCATTCTGACGTTTGAAATGCATTCATTGTGTACAATATGTCTAATACGCGTTGTAATAATTTACCATCCTCTGATAGATGTTTCCATTTAATGGTGCAAGAAGTGTGAATTTTCTCGTCTCAGCAATCGTGCCAAACTTTGCCTGCGCCTCCTCGCTCAGACCGTACTCTGTTCCAGTGATGTAGAACGCGTCCTCCTCGGGGTTGATGTCCGGGAGCATTCGGAAGGTGACAAGCTTATCGTTGAGCTTGTACTGCATCGCCAGTCCATCGCGGTAGCTTGCTGTGTCTTTGAGGAAGTAGATCTTCTCCCCCTGATAAAATCTGTTCAGCCAGGCAGCGATTGCCGGCTGGCTGACCTCCTGCGTATAATTCTGCCGGATCACGAAGTGATATGTCTTGTACATGCCCATGCCGCCAAACAGGCAGACCGCCGCTGTGAGCGCCGCGACGGTGCGCCGAAGTTCGTACTTTACATATTTTTCCTGGCGCACCTTGACCGCCGCGCAGAACGCTACGCCCGCCAGGGCGGCACAGCCGACGATCTCCCACAATTTCGTGGGGGGGACCTGCCCGTCTATCATGAGGCGCCCCATCATAATGCTGTGACAGACTTCATAGAACCTGTTCTTCAAGTCGTTAATCAAGTCCTGGCACAGCCAGCCAGCCAGCACATACAGCACCAGGAAAAAGACCAAATGTCGTTTCCATTTCCTGTCTTTTACCAGACTGTAAAATCCATACAGCACCAAAATTCCCATCGTAAATTCATGATACCTTCCATACACCAGATTGTCCACACGGCTGATACCGATCATACCGATCGCGCTGAGGCTGAACACGCCAAGCCAGCTCAAGAATACGCCCCATAGCCATATAGATGTTCCTTCCTGTCTAGTACTTGTCGAAAGTGTGTAATCGTCTTTCTTCTTTATTATAATATAATATAAACATTTGATGCCCTTCGCTGTCAGTACGACAAATTTTTTCAACAGCGCCCACATGCCGAAACAGATGATAAGTCCAGACGCAGATGCGAGGTAAAACCATTTGCCGACAATACTGATCAGCAGGCGCAGAAATCCCGGAAAGGAAAAGACATCTTTGACTTTCCAGAGCTGCCCCGCGAAGTCATTCTGTGCCAGACGTTTGTCCACTGTGCCCGCTGCCTGCTCAATCAAGCTGAAATTATAAAATACGAACCCCACACCCGCAGAGATCACCGCCAGTACCAGAACCAGCGCGATAATGCCTTTGCCGCGTTCAATGAGCCACAGACACAGCAGTACAAACAGCGCTGCCGCCAGTAGAAGGAGCGTCATTTTGTTAAAGGCATACCCTGCCATCTCGCGCACTCCCGCAGGCGCATATGCCAGATAAAGGTCGTTCTGCAATTTGCCCTTAATGATCGAGTGCACACAATTGCTGCACAAAAGCACCATTAGGAAAACGGTGGTCTGTGTCAGTGTGTTGCGCTTGACCAGCCGCATCGCAATCACAATCATCACTGCCGCGATCACGATTCCAAGACACCGCTGATGCACCACGAATATATAGAAGGAAATCAGGGCGAAGCCAATGTGATTCTTCACTGTCGGATGATCGGTCATCCGCATCATCGTATACAGGAATATCCAAAAAGTAAACAGCAATGTGGTCTCCGTCCACGTCACATGAGCATAAACAATATATGTCGGATACACAAACACTGCCAAACACGCAAAATACCTGACAAGCCAGTGGAGTTCAGGCATATAACGCTTGCAGAGCTTGACTGCGAGCAGAAAGGAACCTACGAGCATCCCGCTCTGAACAACGATCATTGATTCGTAGAGCTGCCGCCAGTTCCAGTGAAACAACATTGCAAGCAGTCTGGATGGAATCAAAAGAATGCTGTACCCATATGAATAATACCACACACTGTTCGCTGTCTGTGACCAGTTCTGTCCTATAAAAAAAGAGCTGTTTGCCCAATATCCATACTCATCTGGATACCAAATCGGCTGTCCCACGTCTGTGAGCCTGAATGTCCCAAAGAAGAGAATCACCACTGCCATGACGGCGAGCGTCACTTGCTGCCTGTGATCTATTAATTTTTGTTTCATAATTGTATACTCCTCATTATCTTGTATTCCAAAATATTGAATCCCGCAAAGACAGGGTTCATTATACCCTATCTATGCGGGATTATCAAGACAATAAAATAAACAAAATCCTATGACAGCATCTGCCTGTAAAAGCGCATCACATTTTTATAAAAGACATTCTCTATCTCACTGCCCGTGAAATGCCTGCGCTCCAGTTCGGCTGCAAGCTTATGCATCTGGGCACAGTTCTGGATTTCCATTGTACCACAAAAGCCGTCAAAGTCCGACCCAAGTCCAATGCACTCCACACCGCCGACATTGACGATATGCCGCACATGCTCTGCCATCCGCGCCACGCTGGAAGGGCTGTCATCCGCGGCATTCAAAAAACGCCCGTAATAATTCAGTCCTACTACACCGCCCCGGTCCGCGATGACCCGGATCATATCATCCGTGAGGTTTCTGGCGTGGGGACAGAGAGCACGCGCGTTGGAATGGCTTGCGGCAAAGGGCTTTTTCGTGTGCTTCGCGATCTCCCAGAATCCCGCATCAGATAAATGCGAGACATCAATGATCATGCCAAGCTCCTCCATCCGTTCGATGAACGCATAACCTTTCTTTGTCAATCCTCTCGTGTTGTCATACACACGCTGGTTCAGTCCTTTCGCACTGCCCGCCATTCCTTCTATGCTTTCAGATGCACTTTCAATTCGTTCTTGTGTACTTTCAGGACTGCTGATAGGAACTACACCGTCCGCCGGGAGATTGGGACTGGCTAACTCATTGGGATAGTTCCATGTGAGGGTCATCATCCGCGCACCGCGTTGATAAAGCGTCTCAAGGTTCTGTAGCTCGCCTTTACAGCAGCCGCCCTCCTCGATCGTCATAATCGCAGAGATTCTCCCATGCTTTTCGTTCTCGAGAATCTCATTATAGGATGTCGCCATGCGGATATGGTCCTTATTCTGCTCCAGCTCGTCATAAAATAGATCAATCAGCTCTGTCACGTATGTAAACGGGTCTAGTCCTTTTTCCAAGTCAATGTACATGGCAAAATTTTGCAGAAGATAGCCTGCTTTTTGCATCTTCTGGATATCTACATGCAGGTCATTCTGAAAGAGCTGCTGCGGACTGCCCGCCTGACGGCTCTCCCAGATTTTCGATATGGTGTCACAGTGCATATCTGCTATTTTCATGCTGCTGCCCCCAAGCTCCATTCATCACTCAATTTTCTTAAAGTCCGACGCTGGATGCTTGCACCACGGACACACGAAATCTTCGGGAAGCACATCTCCCTCATAGATATAACCGCACACCGTACAGATATAACCCTTTTTCTTTTCCGTCGCAGCGGGTGCGATCTTAATATTATTCTGATAATAACTATAAGTCACCGATGCCCCCTCCGAGAGCACACTGCCGTCTGTCACATCTGCGAGAAACAGTGTATGTGTGCCAAGGTCTGTCGCGGATACGACCTTGGCAGAAAGATATGCATTCGTCTCCTCGGCAATATAGATGACGCCGTTTTCGGCGCGGCTGTAGGTGATCGCTTCTGTCTTGTCAACATCTGCACCGCTCTGGAAGCCCCAGTGTTTGTATGTGTCAAACTTTGATTGCTCTGTCAGAATTGACACGTTGAAGACACCAGTCCGCACGATCATGTCATGTGTATAATTTTTCTTGTTCACTGCCACCACGATTCGATTTGGCTCGGTTGTCACCTGCGAGACCGTGTTGACGATGCAGCCATTGTCCTTATCCCCCTCCTTAGCAGTCAGAATAAATAAGCCATAGGTTAAATGATACATTGCTTTTTTGTCCATTTCTCTCACACTCCTTTTTCTAAATTATAGCACGTGACACAATGAATTGTATAGCAAAAAACCTGAAGTTTTTCTGATCGGAAACAGCACCGCGTACTTCTGCCCCCAATATGCGTGAAAAATCACAGATGTCACCCTACTGCTAGATGTTGACAGTATATGATAAAAACGATACAATAAAAACACAGCGCAGCTTAACCAAAGATAAACTCAGCCATTTACAGGAGAAACAATCATGGATTACACGAAACTAACATTCACAAATAATTTTGTATTCTGTAAGGTATTAGAAAACAATCTGGAGTTATGCCAGGAGTTATTGGAACTGATCCTTGGTGTTCACATACAGAAAGTAGAACTCGCAGATAAGGAAAAAGTACTGGATCTCACGCCTGACGGCAAAAGTGTACGGCTTGACATTTATGTGGAGGACCATCTTGGTACAGTCTATAATATCGAAATGCAGGTTGCTGCAAAGCGAAATCTCCCTAAGCGTTCAAGATACTATCAGGGTATGATCGATCTCAACTCGATCGAGAAAGGCGCAAGATATAACTCATTAAAAAAGAGTTACGTGATATTCATATGTATGTTTGACCCATTTGAGAAAAATCTGCCAATTTATACTTTTTCTAATCGTTGCAGAGAACTGTTAGATTTAGAACTTGGAGATGAAACAACAAAAGTATTTGTAAACCCATATGGTGATACAAGAGAGCTGTCCGCAGGTATTGATGCCTTTTTCAACTATTTAAAAGAGGAAATTGCCCAGAGTGATTTTACAAGGAAACTGTATATAGAAGTGGAAAAGGCACGGGAAAACAAAGAATGGAGGCGTGAATATATGGCATGGATATCAGAACTTGAAGAATCAAAAGAAGAAGCCCGGGCAGAGGGCTGGGAAGAAGGCAGGCAAGAAGGCAGACAAGAAGGCAGACAAGAAGGCAGACAAGAGGGCAGACAAGAGGGCAGCGTACAAGGTAGAGAGCAAACCGCTATTCGTATGTTGAAGGACAATATGCCAATATCAAAAATTATATTATATTCAAATCTTTCAGAATCCCGTATTCTGGAATTACAGCAAAACCTGAATAACGATCCTACAGTCCTGGCAGATCAGATTCCGCAATAAAATAAATGGGCAAATCCAGCTTTTCTGGTTCTGCCCATTTTTGTATTATACAAAGATTTTCGCTCTATCGTGGCTGCTTACATTCCTTTTACAAGTTCCTTCGCTGAGTGATCACTTTATCCACCAGTCCAAACTGTCGCGCCTCCTCGGCGGATAGATAATTGTCGCGTTCTGTCGCAAGCGCGATCTCCTCTATGGACTTTCCTGTATTCTCAGCAAGAATACGATTGAGCCGCTGCTTGCTCTGCTGCATATGGTCAGACATGATCTTGATATCTGTCGCCTGTCCCTGGATGCCGTTTCCATGAATTGCTGGCTGGTGTATCATGATCTCCGCGTTGGCAAGTGCAAATCGCTTGCCCTTTGCCCCACCCGCGAGCAGGAAGGCGCCAAAGCTTGCCGCAAGCCCGACACAAATTGTAGATACATCACATTTGATGTACTGCATTGTGTCATAAATTGCAAATCCTGCCGAGACAGAACCGCCGGGACTGTTGATGTAGAGCTGGATGTCTTTCTCTGGATCCTCTCCCTCGAGATGAAGAAGCTGCGCTATAACCAGACTCGCCGAGGTATTACTCACCTCCTCGCCGAGAAAGATAATGCGGTCCGAGAGCAGCCTCGAAAAAATGTCATAGCTGCGCTCTCCTCTGCTGGTCTGTTCAATCACATATGGAATCATACTCATGCTGCCATACTTCCCCCTCTCCTGTAAATGCTGTTTGTAATTTGGGTCTGTTTCGGATAAAACACCCCTTGTTTGCGGTATGTCTGTGGTGTGCACTGGTACAGTCTGCCAAATGCCAGTGTAAATGCCTGTTGTGAATTGTACTGTGCCTCATATGCAATCTCAACGATTGGCTTGCTGGTTTCGACCAGCTTCCTTGCTGCCTGCGTGAGCCGCTGTCCCTGAATATATTTGTACACTGTACAGCCAGTTTTCTCTGCAAAGGTCCGCGCCATATAAAACTTGGAGTAATTTAATTCCTTCGCAATCTTATCCAATGACAGCGCTTCATCTATATGACTATTTATATAAGAAATTACTTTTTCAATCATGGATTCATCATTCATCTATCGTCTTCTCCCTCTCTTCTTTTATAATAGTATATCACAGCACCGTCACCTCGTCTTAATAGAAATTGCGGTATTTTTGTCCATGCAGCAAAACGCCAGAACACACAATTATCCAATAACATCAAGTTTTTCAACAGTCGCAGAGTATGTTCATAGAATGCTTGGCAAAACAATTCTACAATACCTACGCCATACAAAAGAGTACTGTTATAGATATATTTTACAGCTAAAGCCGTGTTCTTGATTGTTATAAAAGAAGACCCGCCAGTGATGAAAAGCGGCGATCTGCCGCACAAGCCGGACGCCAAGTCCATGCTCCGGCAGCTTGTCCGAATGCACAGCGGTACGAAATGCGCGAAGCTGTTCCCTGCTGGCACCGCAGCCGTTGTCCGACACTTCGAGTACCGTTTTGTTGAGTATCCATAACCGCTGCTGTGTCAGGCTGATTTTGATGGTGCAGCCCTTTGGATTGTGGACGACAGCATTGTTCACCAGATTTTCCACGAGGCGTTTGATCAGCTCTGCATCCCCTTTGGTATAGAACGACTCGAGCGTCTCTTCAATGCAAACCTCCATATCATATTTATCATCAAAGTCTCCATTCAGCACATTGCATATGGATTCGCGCAGCAATGCGGCAAGCAGTATCCTTTCCCGATGCCAGACGCCCATACCATAGGCAAGTTTATTAGAAGTATTAAGGTTCGTGACAAGTGTTTTGATGCGGACTGCCTGACGCTCGATTCTCTGCGCCATCACAGAGATTTCCTGCTGTGCCATGCCGCCATCCCCCCTGTGTATCAGCTCATCAGCATAGCCGATCACCAGTGCAAGCGGTGTGCGGATATCATGTGACACGCCTGCAATCCATGATGTGCGCTGCATTTCGCGCCGGTGCGCATCACGCTTTATGATAAGGATTGGCGCCACGAGTGCCACCGCTACATTTGCAAGAAACAGCAACGGCAAGAACTCCTTAAACATATCCATCGTTTTGATACTGAAATAAAACTGATACTTCCAGACTGTTTGCCGCGGCAGTCCGACCACCAGCACCCCATCCTCCACAATACGCGTAAATACGGGATAATCCTCCAGATAAAAACGCGTAAACTGAACGATCTGGCGGACTGTATAGTGAAGCGGGAGATCCTCTGGCAAATGGTAACTCCACACCACATTTCCCGTATCCTCCATCAAAAATACAAATCCCTCAAACCGGTCAACAATGTCCATTCCCTGCTTTGACAAGCTGTATTGGACATTCGCGTCCTCCCCGACCGTCCGCTGAAGCTGCCTCGAAATCTCCCCTAACGGTATCGTTGCGAGCCCTTCGTCTGTCCTTGCAACCATCAGCGCCAGCACAACTAAATCTGCGAAAAGCAGCGCGGCAACCATCATAACTGTTATCAACAGTACTTTTACAAGTTTCTCTACTCGTTTCATTCTGATTTCTTCATTCCAAACTCTTTATTTCAAACTCTTTATTTCAATCTTTTCAACTCAATCTTTAGATCTTCATCTTCCTAGTACAGCATTTTCTTAATCCCCATATATTTAGTGCTTGATATTTTCGTCAGCGCAAGGCGGAGGAAGGAGGCAATGCGGTGGCATTGTTGACTGACGACAACGCG